>Ga0256845_1000205_pt1 | contig 55711 bp, 37 predicted proteins | sample RiftiametaG_FD_189101 | JGI IMG/M metagenome (GOLD analysis project Ga0256845, IMG submission 189101) | Tube worm associated microbial communities from hydrothermal vent at the East Pacific Rise, Pacific Ocean - Riftia | ecosystem: Host-associated > Annelida > Integument > Unclassified ...
ATTCCAGCCCTATCAGGCTGGATATGTTTGTGATTATTAATAACATCGGACTATGCCCGAAGTTGAGTTATTAAACGCTTTCATCGTTAGTATATTATTAAAATAAATTTCGCTATATTGTGTAATATCAACGAGTTAATATGTTTGTATATAAAAATAGGAATACATTAATGAAGAATGAATTTTGGAAAGGGAGAAACGCTGAAAGCGTTTAATATATCAACAATGGACATCGTCCATTGAATAGAAAAAAACAAATTAATCTACAGCCTGAAAGGCTGATATAAAAAAGAGATATTATGGGACAATCATTATCAAAAGTGTATATTCATTTGGTGTTTGGCACAAAAAAACGAAAACCGTTAATATCAGAGTATGTAAGAGAAGAATTACATTTATATATAGCTGGAATATTAAAAAAAATGGAAAGTCCTGCACTAAGAATAAACTCTGTATCAGACCACATTCATATCTTATTCTTACAATCAAAAAATTATGCATTGTCAAAGATTGTAGAGGAAGTAAAAAAGAATAGCTCAAAATGGATAAAAACAAAGGGTATTATTAATTTCACTTGGCAAATAGGGTATGGTGCCTTTTCGGTGAGTAGTTCGAAAATTGAAGTGGTAAAAAAGTATATAGAAAATCAGCAGGAACATCATCGAAAAAAAACTTTTATGGAAGAAGTAGAACTGTTTATGAGAAAATATCAAATGAATGATTATGATAAAATGTATTTCTGGAAATAATATTCCAGCCCTATCAGGCTGGATTTGTTTGTGATTATTAATAACTTCGGACTATGCCCGAAGTTGAGTTATTAAACGCTTTCAGCGTTAGTATATATTATTTAAATGAATGCTGGTTTTATAATAAGGGGAGTGACGGTTACAGTTATCAATAATCTGGATGACTACGGTGGCTTTTAGAATATTGTCTTACAATTGATTGCAGTTAGTATATTATAGAACAAGACCGTAAAAAAATAATGTCAGTGATTTTAAAAAAAGGTATAAATTTATAAAATCGAATAATAAAGCAATAAACCTGAAAAAACAAGTCTTATGATAAAGTAATTTTGACTAAAGTAATAAGGAAAGATACTATAATAATAGAAGGTTTCGTTATAAAGCGAAACCTTCTATTTATTTAAATCGAAAATTTAGAAATTATTTTTTTACTGCATTTCCTTTTGCAATCCATTCGTTGTAAGCACCATCGTAAACTTTAACATTTGTATAATCTAGTACAGCAGTTAGAGCAAAGAAAATAATACCTGCACGAACACTTGTTTCGCAATAAATAACAACAGGCTTACTTTTGCTGATACCGGAAAAAACCTTAGATAAATCGGCAGCACTTTTAATAGTTCCGTTGTCGTTCATTACTTTTTTGTATTCAATATTAACGGCACCCGGTATATGACCTTTGCTTTTTCCGTCGGTTCCTGCATATTCAGCAGCCGAACGAGCATCAATAAGTTGAACACCACCTTTTTTAACATCGGCAGTTGAAGCATATACAGCTGTATTTACTTTAGGAGTAAAAGTAGTTTTCTTTACCATTGTAGGATTTTTGGTAATAGGTTTACGAGCTGCTTTCCAACCTTTTAAGTTACCGTTAAGCATTTTTACATTGTTTACTCCCATATATTTAAGTATCCAGTAAACACGACCGGCATATTTTCCTGAACCTTCATCGTAAACAACAATAGGTTTTTTACCGTCAATACCTTTGTTACCTAAGATTTTAGCTATTTCAGCAGGAGTTTTTAAAACACCTTTAACCGGTGTAGAAAGTTGTAAGTCGGCATAAGCCACATTAACTGCATTTTTAATATGTGCATCGGCTTTAAATTTTGCCGAACTTCTTGCGTCAATAACAACAACGCTTTTTTTCATTATGGCTTTGTTTAATTCTTGAACGGTAATTAAACCTTGAGCCATTGTTGAAATCATAATAAACAGGATCATACCTGTTAATAATGCTATTTTTTTCATTTGTATAGTTTTTAGATTAAATTATAATTTTTTTAATAAATAATTTATATTGTGAATTGCTGTTTTTAAGTTATTAGAATTTAACTTGTAATTGTAACAACAAAGCATCGTTTGGTATTTCTGCCGATGAAGAGTTGTTTTTTTCAGCTCTGTATCTATAGTTTACTTGTAATCTTGTTTTGTCGTTAAAAAAGTAGTTTATACCGAAAGTTGTAATAAATTCAGAGTAACCTTCATCGTCACCGGTGTTAAAACTTTCAACTTTTATTACAGGTTCAAGGTTAAAATATGTTCTATACATAGCCATAGCCCACCAACCGCTTCTTTTGTCGCCAAGAACAAGCGGGTCAGAACCGCAACCTCCTCCGACAGAACGGTCATAGTCGCCTTCATCGTAAATATATTCAGCTTGAACTAATATGTTTTCGTGATGAAATTCTATTTCGGCAGCAAATGATGTTCTTGTTAAAGTATCTTTTGTTGGCCAGCCGTAGCGGAAACTTCCACCTACATTTAAGAAAGGAAGAGGTTGAAAAACAACTCGTCCTATCATATCTTTTTTATTGTTATTGTCTTTTACTCCAAGTCCTGTTCCGTTCATTAGTGCAAAGTAGTAACGCAAAAGAGTTTCTTTGTTTCCACCGAAAACCATTAATCCCATATCACGTTGAGGAGCAACCAGTTGGTCGGAAACAACTGCACGTTCAATGGTATGTAATCCTGAACATGGTGTGTTAACTTCAAGTCCGAAAGGTTGTTTAAATGAACCTACCGAAACGCTTGCCCACTTAAAACGGCGATACGAAATAAATACATCAAGTAAAAAAGGATTACCTGTTTTTGAGATAAACGGACTGAATTCCATTAATGCATAATAAGTAAAATCGTAAGGAATTTTACCGGTTACACCTAAACGGGCACGTTTAAAATAAAATGTGTTATGGTTATCAATATTTCGGTCGTCATCTTTGGTAAAAAAGTATCCGTATTGAGGTTGTGCAAAACCTATAACTTTGGGTTTTAGAGGATCGTCGCCCGAATTATCATCAGGTTCTTCGCATCCTTGTGCAAAAGATGTTGCTGCAAACATCCCAACCATAATAATGCTAAAAAGTAAAGATATTAATCTCATTATTCTTGTGTTTTAATTAATTTAAAAAAACAAAAAATAAAAAGCTGACTAAAAAAGATAAAGAAACTTTAATAATCTTTTCTTGTCAGCTTTTTAATTGTTAAAAATTTAGTTACTTACGTAAGATAATTCTTTTGGCTTAGAATCTCCGCCCCATTGGTTTTTTGTCCATTTGGGGTTAGAGTTATATAATCCGTTCATACCAAACAGTAAACTGTAAGCATCGTATCCTAAAACATTAAGATAAGCAGTGATTACAGCAGAAGTCTGTCCTGTATAACAGTAAGTTACAACTTTTTTGCTTGGGTCTATTCCAAGATAACTGTTGTCGCTTAATAATAGAGGATTAATTCTGTAAGCACCGTCGATATGACCGAATCCTGTGTAATCAGTTTCGCTGAAATAATTATTTATAAAATAGTTTGCAGGATTTTCAAGAGGATCATATTTTCCGTCTTCAACACCTTTCTTTTTAAAACCGTCAGAAATAGCTTTAGCAATTTGTTGAGATAAAATACCTTTTCCGTCTGTTGCTGTTGAAGATATTGTAGGATTCGAAAAGATTTTATTTGTTGGAGCTGCTGATACTGACCAGTTTTGGTGTCCTTCTGCGTAGTTACCTACATTTGGAGTCCATTTGTCAAACTTAGGATTCCAACCGCTCATTCCCCACTTTAATGCTTGAGCTTTGTATCCGGAAAGGCGTAAAAGTGCTGTTGCATAACAAGCTGTTTGTCCTGTATAGCAAACCATTAGAATAGGTTTAGTTGCTTTCTTTGCTTCTGTTAAAATATCTGCAAAAGCAATATTTTTAGCTCCTACAATATGACCATCGGCAAATGATTCTGCCGAGCGAATATCAAAAATATCATATTTTCCTGCCCATTCAGCAACTTCTGCATCAGTAGCGGGAGCAGCAACAACAAATTTCTTTCCGTCGGCATCTTTAAGGATATGGTTTATATCCATATCTTGAGAGATAAGATAGTCTTTTAAAATTTCAAAAGCCGGTTTTGCTGTTTCTACCGGATCATCTTTACATCCTGTTAAAACAAAAGCAGGAAATAATAATGCAATAAATAAATACTTTAGTGTTTTCATCATTTTGAGTTTTAAATTTATTTAAATAATTGTTTATAATTTCTTTTTTTGCAAGTCACGGTGTGAGTTGTTGATTTAAAGACATTTTAGAATCTTAAAAAGTGATTTTAAAATATAATTTACATTGTGATTATTATTAAATACATTTAACAGCCGCCACCTGCGTCGTGAGTATCCGATGTGCCAAGGGCTTCAAGATTTTTTTCAACATAGTCGGGATAAGCTAATTCCCATTTTTTAAAACCACCTTCGAGAGCATAAACTTTTTTATATCCCATTTTCATAAGAGTTTCGGCAGCAAGGATACCTCTGTTTCCTTTTTTACAATAAAGAATAATAATCTCATCTTTTGCGGGCATATAAAGACCTGCATTGTCCCAAAATGCTTGTTTACCTATTTGAAATTCAAGACTTCCGCGACTAAGCAGAACTGCTCCGGGAATATATCCGGGATAGTATTCAAGCGGAGAGCGAACATCTATTAAAGTATAAACACTATCGCCGCTCATTATTTCAAATAGTTGATTGGGAGTTATTAAGTTTACTTTTTGTTTAGCATCCTGAACCATTTGTTCAACGGTAACAGGCGAGTTGTTTGAACAACTGTAAAGTAATGCCGAAAAGGCAATTATTAATATATAATGTATTTTTTTCATTTTTATATGTTTTTTTGTTAAGTAAATACTGTTATTAATCTGAAAATTATTCTTCACATTCTAAATCTTCGTATCCTGTAATCATAGACCAAAGATTTGTAAATATTTTATGTCCTGTAGTTATCAGATAAAGATGAATAATTATAAAAGCAACTAGGGCAAAAGCACCTAAAGTGTGAATCACTGCAATTACTTTAAGACTTCCTACTTCAATTGTTTTTTCGGGATAGTGAAAAAACATATAAGCAAATCCTGTAAACAATTGAACGGGAAATACAAGAATAATAAGAGAGAAATAGACAATACGCTGTAAAGGATTTAATTTACATTCTACTGTTTTTTTTACGGGATGTGGTTCTTTTCTGAATATTCCCGATACATAATATAATATTTGAGATTTTATATTATGTTTTACCGGTAAAAACTGACGGCTTTGTCCGGTAACAAACATCCAAAACACTGCAAAAATTGTAAGAATCAAAAATACCCATCCTGCAGTAGAGTGCAATCTTACGGCTTTTTCGTAACCGAATAGAGAAAATGAACTGTGAATTTCGAATCCGGTAAGAGCCAATAGCACAACCAAAAGCATTTGTGACCAGTGCCAAAAGCGTTCAAATCTGCTGTATATTTTTACTTTTTGCATAATTTCTTATTTTTTTAATTTAAATGACATGAATATTCTTATTGCGGCATGAACAATTACACCAATCAGAGATAGCCATATTAAAGACATGCCTGCAAAATCAACTGCTTTTGAAGCATCTCTACCCGGAAGATAAAAATCTGTTAAGTTGCTTAAACGGCTTTCTTTGCTGTGACATTCTTTACAGCTTAGTGCTTGTTCTTTTGGTGAAACCATATGATTTATTGGCCAAGTGGCTTCTGTTTCAATAAAATCGTATTCTCCGCTGTATGGTCTGTGAGCCAGTTTCATTCCCACTTCGGCAGCTTTTTCAAAGTCAAAGTCTTTCCAGAAAGCCCCTTCGTCTTTTTTAGGAGCCCATAATTTTAAGCTGATAAGAGTTTTATTATTAATATCATACGGTTGTTTTCCGCGATGAACTTTTACAGGCCATATTTTGGCTGTGCTGTCGGTGTATGAACCGAACAGACGATTTATTTTTACGGGAATTTCGCTTATTGTATCTTCAAAAAGATAATGGTCGGCAGTTCCGTTAAACCAAGTGTATTCAGGTTTAACATGGTTGTCCCAAACAAAGTTACCTTTTATTGAAAGATAGTTATGATTGCCGTCGGCATCGTTTTCGGCAATGGGTTGACCATCATCGGTTAATCTTCCTGCCGAAGAGTAATCCCACCATAATTTTGTGGCATTTACTTTTGCATATTCGGGTATATGGCATGCTTGGCAAGTAACTTTCATGTAGTGATTATCAAGCAGTTTGTCGTTGTGAGGAGTGGCTGTATGACATTGTTCACAAGTAATTCGGTTTACATTTGCAGCCGAAACAGAATATAATTTACCTTTAATATTGTGTTTTTCGGTAATATGACAGTCTATACACGCCATGTCTTTACTTTCGGAAGTCATGTGCACATCAACATCGCGGCTGCAACCTACTATGGCTTGTTCAAGGTCGCCGTGTTTTACATTATTACCGCCTCCGCCATAAAAGTGACAAATACCGCAATTGTTTTTGTTTGGCAAGCCTACATTTTGAGCAACATAAGGATAGTCGGGAACTTGATACTCTTTGTTTGCAGTTTCTTTTGTGGCAGGCCAACCGTAATGTCCTTTTTGTTTAAAATAGGTTCCGGTATTGTCGTGACACACCAAACAATCGATGTTTTTGTTGTCAGAGAAATCGAAAGAGTCATCTTCCCAAGCAAGACCAATGTGACATCGCATACAAGAACCGTTATTGCCTATTACTCCGGTACAAAAGTTATTTATAAGATTCTTTTTACCTATTGTAACTTTTCCTCTACCGGGTATTTCGGTTTCACGTTCCCATTTCCAGTGGGCTGTTGCCATAATTTCGTCATCAGCACCGTTATGACAACTCAAACAAGCCTCGGTAACTTTATTTGGAGTTTCAAATTCTTGATTTAAAATCTCAAACTTAGAGTGGTCAACCGACGGCACATGTTCTGACCGTAACTTTACATTTACTTTTGGTGCAATATTACTGTTGTTGGCTAGTTTTACGGTAAGCCATAAAACCATTGCCGGAAATACTATTGTAAACAGTATTGTTGCAATTGAGTTTTTAATTTTTATATTCATCTGTTTATAATTTAATTTTCACTTGTCAGATGGAACCGCATGATGAAAAATAATCATTATAGTGTATGTTAATAATTATTTTTATCATGTTTGTTTCATCTATTTTAAGATTTAGATTAAATATTTAATATTTTAGTTTGATTTAATTTTTATTCCTATTTTTTATTGAAGTATAGTTGTAATTTTTACAATGTAAAGTTAGATATATAACCCATATGAGTTGTGTTTTAAGGGGGTGAGGGTATCAAGTGTTTTTTTTAACTTTAATAAGTGTTTTTTTGACCTAAAACAACGGATGTTTTGATAAAGATTAATATATTTATCAAAAATATGATAAAAGGGAAAAAATGACTTGTCTTGACTGTAATATTTGCGATCAAAAACTTGAATGTTTGATGTCGTTGGCAAAGGAACAGGCTGATTTATTGGTTAGTAAATCGAAAACAGTAACTTTTAGAAAAGGGGAGATAATTTGCAAGCAGGGGGTTTATGCATCAAAAATTTTATATTTAAAAAAAGGATTGGTAAAAACATATCTTGAACATCCCGATAAGGATGTGATCTTTTGTGTGAAACCCGTAAAAAGTTTTATTGGTCTTGAAGCCTTATTTAATAACAGGATTTATCCGTATTCGTGTACTGTATATGAAGATTCTGAGTTTTGTATGTTTGAAGCTGATGCGTTTCAGCAAGTTATTGAACAAAACGGTAAATTTGCCGCATCAATAATACAAGATTTGAACTTATGGGTTTCGAGGGTTTATGAAAGGATAATTACATTGACAAAGAAACAGGTTGCGGGTAAATTGGCTGATATTTTAATTTGTTTGAGTGAGAGAGTATATGTTTCAGATGATTTTATTCTTACAATTTCGCGTAAAGATTTGAGTGATATTACTCAATTGTCACAGGAAACATTATCGCGAGCAATAAAGGATTTTAAACAAGATGGTGTTATTGCTGTTGAGGGGAAAAATTTTAAGATTATTGATAAAGATAAATTAAAACGATATAGTGAAATAGGATAAAAAAAGCGACTTTTTAGTCGCTTTTTTTATTTTATAGAATAATGAATTTTAAGCATTAAATTCATTTACTTTCTCATTTCCTACTTTTATTGCATCAAGGTTTAAAGGTATCAATTTATGGTGTCTTTCAGGAAGTGATTTTTCTAAACCTTTTTTTATGTTTTCGGTTTTAATAATTGGTTTTATCTTTAAAAAAGCACCAAGCACAATCATATTAAATGTTTTTGGATTACCCATTTTGGCAGCTTCTTCAGCACCTTCGATAGTATAGATTTTTATGTCTTTACGTGTAGGCGGATGAATAATGCCATTGGGGTCAAACAATAAAACGCCTCCGGGTTTTACCATGTCTTGAAATTTATCAAGAGATTGCTGGTTTAAAATTATGGCAGTATCAAATTCATGAACAATGGGAGAGCTTATTCTGTCGTCGCTGATAATTACCATGACATTAGCAGTTCCTCCACGCATTTCAGGTCCGTAAGATGGCATCCAACTTACTTCCTTATCTTGCATAATCCCTGCATAAGCCAAAATTTTACCCATTGAAAGAACACCTTGACCGCCAAAACCTGCAATTATTATTTCTTCTTTCATCTGTTTAAATTTTTATGTTTAAAGTCTAAAATAAATTAGTCTTTCAACAGTTATTTATTCTCTATTAATTAAATTAAGATTCGGTTGATTCATCTTTAATATCACCAAGCGGATATAATTTGAACATATGTTCTTCCATCCATTTGTTGGCTTCAACAGGTGAAACTTTCCAACCTGAGTTACAAGTAGAAACAACTTCAATAAAAGAAAGTCCTGCTTTCTTTTTTTGATTTTCAAATCCTTTACGAATAGCCTTTTTTGCTTTGCGAATATTAGCCGGAGTATGAACGCTTACACGTGTAGCATAAGTAACACCCGGAAGTAAAGCTATCATATCGGTTATTTTCAACGGATAACCGTGTAAACTTACTTCACGACCAAAAGGGCTGGTAGATGTAGGCATTCCTATTAATGTGGTAGGAGCCATTTGTCCGCCTGTCATACCGTAAATAGCATTATTAATAAAAACAACGGTAATATTCTCACCGCGGTTACAAGCGTGAATAATTTCAGCTGTTCCTATAGAAGCTAAATCGCCGTCGCCTTGATATGTAAATACGAAATGGTCGGGCATTAGGCGTTTTGCTGCAGTAGCAAGGGCAGGAGCTCTACCGTGAGCGGCTTGTTGCCAGTCGATATCAAGATAGTTGTATGCCAATACTGAACATCCTACCGGTGATATACCTATTGTTTTATCTTGAATACCCATCTCTTCGATAACTTCGGCAATAAGATTATGTGCAACGCCATGACTGCAACCGGGGCAGTAGTGCATGGGTGTATCGGTAATTATTTTTGATTTTTTAAAAACCAGATTTTCAGGTTTTATGATGTCTTTAATTTCTAAAACAGACATATTAATTTCCTCCTAATATTTGTTTTTCAAATGCTGTTACTACTTCGTCGGGAGAGTGAACAACTCCTCCGTAACGACCAAAATGTTCAACGGGAATTTTTCCGTTTACGGCAAGACGAACATCTACAACCATTTGTCCTGCACTCATTTCTACAGCTAACATTCCTTTTACTTGGTTTGCTAATTCAGAAATGCGTTTAGTTGGGAAAGGCCAAAGAGTAATAGGACGTAAAAGACCTAATTTAATGCCTTTTGAACGTGCAATTTCTACCGATTTTTGACAAATACGAGCTGATGAACCGTAAGCTACCAAAAGATATTCGGCATCTTTAGTTTCAAACTCTTCAAATCGAACTTCGTTTTCTTCTATTTTGCGATATTTTGCTTGAAGATGATGATTATGAACTTCTTGTTTTTCAGCTTCTAAATCAAGAGAAGTTAAGATATGACGTTCTCTGTCGGCTGTTTTTCCTGTTGTAGCCCACGAGCCTGAAATTTTTTGAATTTCTTCGTCTGTCCAACGAGGTTTATAGTCGCTTACTTCAACTTTTTCCATCATCTGTCCGATAACACCGTCGGTAAGAATCATGGCAGGGTTTCTGTATTTAAATGCTAAATCGAAACCAAGTTCAACAAAATCATTCATTTCTTGAACCGATGAAGGAGCAAGAACAATTAAATTATAGTCACCATGTCCGCCACCTTTTGTAGCTTGTGAATAGTCGGCTTGTGAAGGTTGAATGGTTCCCAGTCCCGGACCTCCACGCATTACATTAACTATAAGACACGGTAATTCTGCTCCTGCTAAGTATGATACTCCTTCGAGCATAAGACTGATGCCCGGACTCGAAGATGAAGTCATTACTCTTTTTCCGCATGAAGCTCCACCGTATAGCATATTTATTGATGCTGTTTCACTTTCGGCTTGTAAAACAACCATTCCGGTTGTTTCCCATGGTTTTTGAGCCATAAGTGTTTCCATTACTTCGGACTGAGGGGTAATAGGATACCCGAAATAACCGTCGCAACCACAACGTATTGCAGCTTCGGCTATTACCTCATTCCCTTTCATTAATTTTAATTCACCCATTACTTTATAATTTTAAAATCTTAAAACTAAATTTTTACCCTGTAAACAGTTATTACACTATCAGGGCACACAAGACTACAACTCATACATCCTGTACATGCTTCAGGATTTTCCATGTAAGAATAGTTGTAACCTTTTCCATTTACTTGTTTTGCCAATTGAAGTACGTTTGTAGGACATGCTACGACACATAAATTACAGCCTTTACATCTCTCAATGTCAACTTCAATGGCTCCTCTGACTTTTGCCATATTAATTTGTATTATTAGTTTAAGAAAACGTATTAGTTTATTAATTGTTTATTTTTATTTTAATTTGCCGGAACAGGAAAATCTTTGTTAAACTGTTTAACTCTGTTTTCCAAATCGGTAAATTGTTCTCTTTTTACTTGACTGACACAAGCTCTTAATCCTTCAGTGCGTTCACTTCCGCAGGTTATCAAACTTATGGCACTAATTCCGTAATACAGTAGTTTTTCCATTAATTCTCTACTGTTCATTCCGGGGTATGAAATGGTAAAATAAAAACCGTCAGCCAGTGTTTTGTCGATATCTTTATCATAAACTATACCAAAACCGTTTTCGGTAAAAATTCTTTTCATAATGGCAGCTTTCTCACCATATTCTTTAACTTCTTCAACAAAGTTAAAGTGTCCTTCGTTTGCAGCTTTAAACATTGCGGCAAGTGCATATTGCGACGAGTGACATACGCCCGAACTTAATGTATAAATTAAGCGTTGAACAACAACATAGCCTAATTTTGCTACACCAAAGCGTTTTTTAAGATTTTCGTAATCTCGATTATATAATTTATCCGACATGCATAACATTCCTAAGCGTTGTCCGGCATAGCTGAATGCTTTTGAACTTGAAATAAGTAAAATATAATTATCGGTGTAATTTGCTACTGTTGGTTGATATGGTGGTTGTCCGGGTTTTGATAAATCTTCTCTGAAATCCATGGCAAAATAAGCTAAATCTTCGAGAACAACAACATCATATTTGTTTGCCATTTCACCTATTATTTTCAGTTCTTCGTTGGTAAAGCATATCCACGACGGATTATTGGGATTTGAATATATTATTGAATTAATATTTCCTTTGCTTAATACTTCTTCGAGTTTGTTGCGTAATTTATTACCCCTGTAATTATACACATCAAAATTTGTGTATTTGTGTCCCATTACTTGGAACTGTGTTTTTTGAACAGAGAAACCCGGGTCGATAAACAGGGCTGTATCTTTTTTAGGGTCAAGATTACTTACCAACATAAACGAAGCATAACCTCCTTGCATTGAGCCTACAGTAGGGATGCATCCTTCAGGACTCAAGTCGATATTCATAAAGTTTTTTATAAATCTTGAGGTTTCTTCTTTAAGAGGTTTTATTCCGTCAAGCATCGGGTAATCTGAGGCAACACCTTTTTTCAATGCTTCTATTTCTGCTTGAGTTCCTACTTCCGGCGGTTTAAGTCCCGGTACTCCCATCTCCATACGAATGAATTTTTTACCGGTAGTTGACTCTATTTTATTTACTATTTTTACAATTTCTCGGATTGTAGCATTACTTAAATCAGGTATGTTTATCTCTTGTAATGCTTTAGAAACTTTATCTGCATTTATAGTAGTATTATTCATAATTTTATCAAATTGTTTGTGTACTTTTTTAAGTTGCAATTATACGCAAATTCAATGTTTTGTTAAAGTATTATAATATATTTAAAAACAGATATATTATTAACAAAAGTCATATATATACTTGCAATTTGTAAGCATAATTATGTATCAGATTGAATTACAATGTATAATATACAGATAAGAGATGGGATAAAATAAAATATTTTTATTTTAAATTAATTAATATCCTTGTTTAAGGTCTGAAGAGATTGGTTTAAGAAGATAAAAAGTTGTCATTGCGAAAGCTAAACTTATAGTAATCTGTTTAAAAAATATGTGTTAACAGATTTTTTACTATTGTTCGAAATGACAACTTTTTATATAACTTCTTTTTATAACTTTTTTGATTTTATTTTTTAATTATCTGATAAATTCCAAGATTTGAATCGTCAAATATTCTTAGAATATAAACTCCGCTATTCCATTTTGAAATATTAATTTGTAATGATTCGGATATTTTATTATTCAAATAAACAGTTTTACCGTTTATGTCGGATATCTGAATAGTTACATTTTTAATATGTTCAGGAATATCAACCGTAATTTCTTTTTCACTCGGATTCGGATAAATAGATAAAATAGAACTCCAATTGTCGGTAATGCCGGTTATATTTTTAACATAAACCGAATCGGTAAACTGACAAGTATTTACTTGTGTAATTGTTAGTGAATAAAATCCGTTATTGTTTACTGTAATGGTTTGAGTAGTTTCTCCGGTACTCCACAAATAAGATTCGGCTGTAACTTCGGGGTTTAAAGTATATGGATAACTATTTACGTTGATAGTATCGTCTCCGTTGAAGAATTCGGGTTTTTCATAAATTTGAACTTGATACGATTTTTGTTCTACTGTATCATCTTCAATTTTAAGTATAAAATTGATGTTGTAATTTCCTGAATTGTTATAGCTTAAATGATGAGTAAAGGTATATACGAATGCATTATTACTTCCCATATCGCCATTAAGTTCATTTGTCTCAAAAACTTTGTTATTATCAGCAAATTGATATTCAAAATATAATTTTGAGCCTGCAGGAATAACTTTATTTCCACTATTTTTAACTTTTATAGTAACTTCCTCATTATCTAAAGTTCCACATCCCATAAGAGGATTTATATAATCAGTGATTTTTAATGCAAATGGAACAAAATGAACATAAATAGTATCACTATTTTCACAATTGTGATTGTTTGTTACTTTAACCCAATATTGACCCGATTCGGTTACAGTAATGGTTTGAGTAGTTGCTCCTGTATTCCACAGGTAACTATTAAAGCCTTCTCCGGCATCTAGAATTTCGGAATTATTAGTGCTATGAATATTTTCACCTAAATTAACATCAGGCACTCCCCAAGTATTAATTGTTGAATCTTTATCTATTGTTGTTGTGCCTATTGTTGCTGTTGTAGTAATAGTATATTCATTAGGTAAACTTAAATTTGCGGTATTGTTAAATTTGATGTTTACAGTACCGTTTTGCACAAGATTATTTGTAAATGTATAGTTTTCTTGAATAGTAGGTTTATTATTAATTTTATAAGAGATATTTATTACACTGTCAACAAAAATTGTATCATTGCCTAAGTTTTTTAAAGTAAAAATAATAGGTTCATTTTCATTGTGAGAACAATCATCTTTTAGTCCGGTAATTTCTGTTATTAAATATTCGGAAACGATAAATATTACATTAACAGAATCGGATGTTGTACAGCCGTTTATATCTCTTACTGTTACTTTATATTTACCGCTTTGAGTAACAGTAATAGATCGAGTTGTTTCTCCTGTGCTCCACCAATAATCACTAAATTTATCTCCTACATCTAATGTTACCGAACTGTTATGAGTTCGAATTTCATCGCCTAAGTTAACAGGATAAACTCCTATTCTAAAATCAGATGTTAAGCTGTTATTTGTATTGTCGGCTTCGTTAGCCATTGATATTGAACATGTAATTGAGTATGTTCCTGTATCTGAAACAGCAAACGGAGTAGTAAATGTATATGGCAACATTCTACCCGATGTTAAGGTGTCGGTAAGAGTAAATTCTTCGTTAGCAATGTTACCGTTAAAATTATAACTTACCGATATTTTATCTCCGGCATGTAATGTGTCTTGTTTGTTTATTTTAATGCCGATAGTCGGTAAATTATTTGCCGACACTTCACAATTATTCAATCCGTAAATAGAATCAACAACAATATCGTAAGTAATTACGGAAACAGAATCGTTATCGTAGCATCCGTTGGCATTGGTTACTGTAACAAAATATTTGCTTGTGTAATTTTTGGTAACTTCATATATTTGATTGTTATTTCCGTCTTGCCATGTATATGTTGTATAGTTATCGCCGGCATCAATTTTTACGGTATCGGCTTGTGTGGTATAAATATCGTCGCCTAATTCAACAACAGGTGATTCATACTGATAAATAACCGTTCTTGCCGTATCGTTATCATAAAAATAATCTTTATTCCACCGTGAATACAGTTCCATTGTATAGGTTTGGTTGCTTTCTAAATTAATATTTTCGTAAAGAATTATGTTAGCCGAATTACCTGAATTTAAATCAACACTCATAGTATGATTTTTTTCTATCCAAGCACCGTCGTTTATCCTGTAAAAGAATGACATATTGGTTCCGGCTTTAATATTATCGGCTCCAAAGTTAAATAAGGTTAATCGTATTCTATTTGTTTCAGTAAGGTTACAGCTGCTTACAGGATTATTAATTTCTGTAACACCAATATCGTAAGCTATAATTCTTACACTATCCGATGAGTTTGAACATCCGTGTTCGTCGGTAACAGTAACCGAATATGTTTGCGATTGATTGGAGTTAATGTAATAATATCTGTCAGTAGAATTATCTTGCCAAACATAAGTATTATATCTGCTTCCGGCATCTAAAATAATAGTATCAGCTCTTTTTGTAATAATAGAATCAACTCCCAAATCAACGGGGTAAACGCCCCAAATATCAATTGATTCTACTACTTTGTTATCTAAATTACTTTGATCGAATTTAGGATATATTTCAACAGTTATTTTATAACTTTTAATTTCACTCATGTTGAAACTGGAAGCAAAAGTATAATTAACACTATTATAAGGATTAAGTGTTTCTGATAAGGTAATTGTATCATATTTAACGGAATCATCTACAATTATTTTTGCGGGAATTTTATATCCTGATGCGAAAGTATTTGCACTATTATTGATTAATTCCAATTTAATATTTTCATTTTCGCTTAATGAACAAGAGCTTTGTGGTGATACAATAGAGCCGGCAATCCAATTATCAGCAATCACAATTAAAGAATCCTTGCCTGTTCCGCAAGAGTTGGTATCGGTAACTTCAACTGAATATTTCATTGATTCATTTGTTGTTAAATGAAATATTGAATCGGTAGAATTATCTTGCCATTTATATGTTGCAAAATAATCGGAATATGCATTAAGAGAATCAATTTCTGTTATTGCTTTTGTTGTAAATACAGTATCCTGTCCCAAATCAATTTCGGGAAGTGCATAAATATTAACCGGTATATAGGTTGTATCATTACTATAATCAAGGTCGGCATAGATAACAGAAAATACTTTTAAATTATAATCTCCGGCTTCGTAAAAATGTGGTGGAGTGTTAAAAGTATATGCTACAACTTGATTTTTAGCCAGTGTTGATGTTAGTGTTATTGTTTCAATATGAATACTGTCTTTTTGGTATTGATATCCTACTTGAATAGTATCGCCGACATGATAAGTAGTATCTGCTGAAAAGTTTTTAACAGTTACATACAGTGATTGAGAACCTTGATTATTTATACAAGTATTAACTATTCCGGCAGCTGCAGTTACTCCAAGGTCTGATATCGATTTTATAACTTTAATGGTATCGTAGGCATAACAACCGCTGTCGTTTTTAACTATAACCGAAAAATCTATATCGTAAACACCGTTAGGGAATGCAGGTACTGGAAAACTATCATTTAAATGAGTTGTATCGGCATAGTGGTTTTTCCATTGAACCCATATAAAATTGGGATCTACGGTAAGAGTATCATCTTCAGGATTTAATGTTCCGATATCAGGACCTAATGTAAAATCAGGTTCTCCGTAAACTGTAATAGTGTCAATTAATGTATCGTTATATGTATTTTCAATATAAAATGCAGTATCTCCTGTGATATGAGTATAAGTAATAACAGGATAATTTTTTTTGTTGTGAACATTAATAGTTTTCGAAAAAGTAAATTGAGTTGATTGGTTTATATCAAGTGAAGATGAAACATGAAATGTATCGGTAGAGATTGTTTCATTATTATAATCAAATCCGGCTATTAATTCGTCAGATGGTTTAATAGGTCTTACTCCGAAATTTTTAATTGATATTGTTATTTGTTCGTTATCTGATAAATAACAAGCATCGGTAGGAGATACAATTGCTGTTACACCTGCATCAACAGGAGCTTCGTATATTCTTATATCGTCTATGGCAAACCCTGCATCGGTAATGGTATTGTTTGAGGTAAAAAGTAATTTAAATTTTACTCCGTTTTGTCCTGCTATAGCATCAGGTAGCAGTTGACGAGTTTTAAACCAACCGGTGCTTACAGTATCCCAACCTTCAGTTCCAAGCGATGTTATATTACTGTTGTTATACCAATCCCAATTAAAACTATGTACTGTTTCGGTAGGAATAAAGTTCCACGAGTTTCCTTCGTCAAGAGAATAGTAAAGAGCTAAACCATCATTATTTTTTTCGGCATCAGCCCAAAGCATAAACTCTATAATAGGTTTGGTTACATTTGTAAAATCAAAACAAGGGCTGATTATCCAAGCACTGTCATTATTGGGATAATTGCCTGTTAAGTTTGTTGCAAAACATTTTTTACCTGTATATGCATTTCTTATTATAGTATCTGTTGATGTAATAACAGAATCTTTAAGTTCTCCCCATTCTAAAGTTTTATTTTCGCCAAAACTAATCCAAAAATCATTGTCGTAATTAAAATTTTGAGTATAAGGTATGGTATATGTTGGTGAAGAGAATATTACAGTATCAATACGGTCATTTCTGTTGTCTTCATCATTCGGTAAGAATGTTTTTATTGTTAAATTATGATATCCGGGTGATGTTATATCAAGAAGTTGAGAAAATACGATTGTATCATATTTTTCTCTGTCGATACTTTTGAATAAAGTATCCATAACCCATGTTTCGCCATTGTCGGTTGAATATCCGACAGGTAAAGCATTGGTGGTTTTAGAATATCCGAAATTTTTAATAACGGCAATAACCGGTTCGGGAGCAACATGTCCGCATCCTCCGTTTGGAGCAAGCATAGCTGTAACACCTATATCTTTACTGATGAAATATCCTGTTATCGCAAAGTTATCAATATTCCAACCTGAATATGAATAGTTTCCTGTCGGGCCTACACTAAATCGAAACATTAAACTATCTTTTCTGTCGGCAATATTACCCAAACCTAATAGTTTGTAGGTGTATTTACTTTCTAAATAAAAGAAATCGTTTTGCCAAATATTCCTCCAAGTATTTCCTTTATCTAAGCTAATATCTACTGTTACGGTATCATCACCGTTTGCATTTAACCAACGATAAAATCCGATTTGTATATTTTTATAATATTTTGCATTAATTACGGTATCTATTATTGCTACATCGCTTAATGCCGGTGTATGTAATTCATATCCGCCTTTAAAAGCTCCCATTCCCGTTAAATCAACTCCCAGTACTTTTCTGCCGCTAAAAGCATAAGTGGGGTCGGGATTTCCTCTGTTACCGTTTAATCCTTTAGGAACATCAATTTCAAATTCTCCGGTTAAATCCCAGTATATATCATTTTCAAAATTGTCAAAAAACAGTGATTTATTGATTTCTCTGTATCCGGGCGGATTAAGTTCGGCATCGGGATAATAATTGTTGTTGATTTTAATATTGTTAACTGCAATTTTAGCATCAACTTTTTTTCCTTTCATTAAATTTTGTTCATCTTCGGGTATATCAAAAGTTACCCAAATATATGTTACTCCAAAAGGTAAATCAAGATTTATATTACCGAAAGTAGCTTTCCCGTTAAAAAATGATGTTGCTGTTCCTATAGGAGTTGTATCATTAAAATATTTTGATTCGGTGGCAAATAATTTTACACCATTAACAGGTATGACTTCTAATGTTTCAAGTAATGCAAAAACTGAAAGAGAATCTAAAATTAATGTTCCGTCGTTACCTTTAACTGAAAATTTAAGTTGTAAAATAGGGTTATTGGTTGAGTTTGTAGGTATTACGTCTTGTGATGCTTGTATTGAAGATATGGCATAAATATATTTTGGTATTTTTCCTGTTTCAATAACTTGAATATCATCAATACAAGTTCCGTGTTCATTATCTCCTTTTCTGCCTTCAAAAGCAAGTTGAACACTGCTGTAATGTAAACTGTCGGGAATAAGAACCACTTGTTTTTCCCATTTGTCAATAGGTTCGTTAAATTCTTTAAGTTTAATCCAATTGTTGCCTATTTCGGCAGAACGGTAGTAGAGGGTTAATTTTGAATTACCGTTTCCCCATGGCGAAGAATAATAATATTGTGATAAATAAAAACTAAGTTCGGGTTTAATAGAAAAGTCCAAATCAAAAGAAGGAGTAATTAGTTTTGTTACATTATTACTGGCATCATCTCTGTAAAAAGCAGCATTGTAATTACTACTATGTGCTTCATCAGGCGGATGGGCTGAATAACCTGTTCCTGATACAATTTTCCAATCCCAATTATTAGTTACATATTCTTGAGACCAATTATCAATATTTCCCGATTCAAAATCTTCGGAAAAAAAAATTTGTGAATTTACATTTATAAAGAATAAAATAAATGGTAAAATTAATATTATCTTTTTCATAAGTATTTGTGTGTTAGTCTTGTTTTTTTATAATTTTAAACATGCAACTTAATTATATATTTCTAATCTATATGATGACTAATAATTATTAAGGTTGCATATATGTAATTTTTTTTATGATAAAAAGAAATCATTAAATTATTATATTTTTCAATCTTTTACAAATTTATGAAAATAATAAAATAAAAAGGTTGCTTTTTGTGAATTTTAATCACCAAAAAAGGTACGATTATAAAAAAATAATAATAAAATATTTACTTGTATTGTATTATATCATATATTTGATGAGAACGAATTTAAAATACACACAATACTCAGGTGTTTTTTTAAGTAATTGTTACTTAATGTGTTATCTGGAATATTAGTGTTGTATGATTTTTTAATCTTATTAAAATAAATAAAAAAATTATTAATTGGGTGTAATTTTTAATCATTAAATGATATGTTTTAATAAAAAAACTGATTTATATTAAGTCATAGTTGTTTATATTTTATTTATGTTTTTGTAACTTTGAAAGGAATAGATTCCTAATACTAAACTATAATGAAAAAGCTATACATAATAATATTATTCTTATTAACATTTTCTAATTCTATTTTTTCTCAGGTAGATAATGAATTTTGGTTTGTAGTTCCGGAAGTTTCGTGGCGACATGCTTCAAATCGGGGAGAACCAACATTTTTTAGAATATCATCATTATCCGATACTACTGTAATAGTAAAAATAGAGATGCCTGCTTTAAATATTGTTTTAGGGACAATAACAATACTTAAAGGAGAAAGCAGGAATTTTGATTTAACAGGGTGGATACGAAACAATTACAATCCTGCTAATCCTGCAACAGGTGTTCCAAACGATCCAAATAGAGGAACACCGAATGATAATAATATTATAGAAAGCGGATTACCGGGTATGGAAGGAGTTTATAGATTAACTCCGTCTCGAGATGTTGAAAAAAGAGGTATTCTTATAACAAGCAGTTTAGTAGAGAATGTTAATCACAGGATAAATAAAATTACTGTTTATCTTGACAGGTTTAACACTAATAATAAAGATTTATTTGCATTAAAAGGTAAAAATGCTCTTGGGAAAAATTTTACAATGCCCGGGCAAAATTTTGAACCTGATGTTTCGATAACAACTAACCCTGCAACATTGAGTGGTTTTGACATTGTTGCCACACAAGATGCCACAAGTATAACAATTATTCCGACTAAAGCAATAAAGCGGGAAGGAAATACAGGAACATGGCCTGCCGGTGTTCCTATAAATATTATTTTAAATAAAGGTGAAACATTTTCTTGTATAGCAAGAAATTATACATCGGGAGCTCATCTTGGGGGGAGTACTATAGAATCTGATAAACCTATAGCAGTAACATGGAAAGATGACTCTTTACGTCCTGATAATAATGGAGGTTATGATTTAGCAGGAGATCAACTTATTCCCGATAAACTAGCAGGGTATGAGTATATTGTTATGCGGGGACAACTTACTGATCCTGAATATGCTTATGTTACAGCTGTAAAAAGCGGAACTACTGTTGTTAATTGGGATGGCATGGATACCGGTGGAACTATGAGATCGGGCAGTATTACATTAACAGGCAGAGGAAATCAAAAACGTATAGGAATGAATAGTGGTGTTCCCGGTATTAGTTATAATATTAATGCTTTACATATTGAAGCAGATCAAGATGTATTAGTATCACATATAACAGGTTATGGGAGTGAGGTTGGTGGTGCTATAGTTCCAACAATTGATATTTGTACCGGCTCAAAAGATGTTAGTATTATCAGATCTTTAACTACATCAAGTGATAGATTTTTTATAAATATAATGACCGATAGTGCAAATATAGGTGATTTTAAATTATATATAAATGGCAGTTCATCTCCTGACTCTTTAAATCCTGCATGGTTTAGCAGAGTAGCATCAACAGATTGGTATTATTTAGAGAAACCACATAATAATTTCACAAATGCCGTAGGAACACCGGGAAGTCCATATTATATACATGATATAGGAAAAGATCAAGTTGTTAGAATAACAAATCCGGGTAGGTTTCATTTATCTATAATAGAGGGTAGTAGTAGTGTGGGTTGTAAATACGGATATTTTTCAAGTTTTTCGGTTGATACAGTACAAAGTAGTATTGGAGCCGATCAAGGAACAGGAACAACATTGTGTTATGGAGATACAGTAATACTAAATGCATCGGGAGGAAAAGATGCCAATAGTTACCTTTGGTGGTTTGAGGGACCTCCGTCGGCTCATAAATTTATTACAGATTCAACTATTGCTAATCCGTTAGCTATAGTAACTCCAAGTTCAAATATGAGAGCTGATTATAAAGTTAAAATAAACTTGGAATGTCCTGTTATTCCTACATCTAGTACTGATACGGTTATACCGACACAAGTAAAAGTTTATGAAAAAATAAATGTTGATTTCGATACAGTATTAGTTTCTCCAAGTTGTTGCAGTCCTGCTATTTATAAATTAAATAATCATTTACAAGCATGGTGTAATTATAGGTGGACTATTGAAAATGAACATCATACAACTGTTGACAGTGTAATACCTGTAATTTCTGATCCTATAGAATTTACCAATAGAGGAGCGGTACCTGTTAATTATCGAATTCTTTTAAAATCAGATCAAAATTATGCTTGTCAAGATTCTATAGAAAAAGTAATAAGGGTGAAGCCCGAAATAGTAGCAAAAGCGGTAAAAGGTGCCAAATCGGGTTGTCAGCAAGATGTTACGCAGGGATTTAAAATTACAAATTCATCAGGTCCGTTTACAGATGTGCTTTGGGATTGGGGTGATGGAACAGGACAAGAAAACTATCCGCATCCGAATGATATGGATACTGTTTATACACATACATTTGTTAATTTAACAAACTATGATACAACATATTACATAACACTTGTTCTTATTGATTCCGTAAACGATTGCAGAGATACAGCAAATATTGATTCGGTATTTGTTCCCGGAGTAGCTAGGGCACGTTATTCTATTTTGAATAAAAAAGGATGTTCGCCTTTATATGTTGATATACAAAATAATTCAAACGGAATAGTAGATTACGAATGGAGTTTTCATGATGGTAATTTAGCAACACCAACAGTTGATGCTACAACAAATTTTATAGATACCACAATAGTTTATACAAATAATAATACAACACCACAATATTATTATGTTTATCTGAAAATAATTAAGCATAACGATGACGGAACCGATTGTGAAGATTTTATGGGACCGGATACGATAACAGTATATCCTGAATTTAATACAACAATTACTACAACCGATCCTTTGCAGGGATGCGATCCATTAACTATTGATTTTAATCAAACAACAAATCCCAATGTTACTAATTTACAATATGAGTGGACTTTTGGAGACGGAACTTCTTCGGGAGTGGCAAATCCACCTGCTAAAACATATTCACATATAATTCCTTCTGACCAAAATTATCAGGTAAACTTAATAACAACAAGCAAATATAATTGTAAAGATACAGCTCCGCCTGTTGATGTTACAGTATATGCTTATGTCGATTCTAAATTTACAGTGTCGCCCGATACTGTTGGGTGTTCGCCTTTGACACTTCGTATAGCAAATAATTCATCGGCAAATTCAGTTAAAAATTTTGTGTGGGATATTGGAGGAGGAGCAGGAACAACAAGTGATACACAACCATTTGATATTATTTATACAAATACAACAGGAGCAACAGTTGTAGATTATGTTTCACTTACCAACTCAAACGCTCATGGTTGTGATGTGGTATATAAGAAGGATATAACTGTATTTCCTGAAATTACTGCTCTGTTTACTAAATCAAATGGTACAGATACTGTTTGTAATAATGTAAATATAACATTTAGTAATACATCAATATTTACCGGAGCAGCGCATATAACATCGGCAACACCAACAGCCGAATTTTTATGGGATTTTGGCGATGGAACAACATCTGCTCTTGAAAGTCCTGCTAAATCATATAACAATAGTACATCATCATTAAAAAAATATTATGTAAAACTTACCCTTTCGGTAAATGGTTGTACCGATATTTATATTGATTCGGTGTTTGTTTATCCGCAAATAAAAGCACAAATGAATACCGATAAAACAATAATATGTGCACCGACAACAATTCAAATAAATAATACATCAATAGGGGCAAGCAATTATTTATGGACATTTAGTGACGGTTCGCCGGCTCGAACTACTACCGATTTAAGTTCAATAAACTTTACAGTGAATAATCCTAAACCCAATGATACAATTCATATACATATATATTTAACGGCAAGTAATTCAACTTGTACCGATTACGATACTATTACGTTACAGGTGTATCCTGAAATTAATCCTCATATTCAACCTGATGTAACTGAAGGTTGCGGACCTTTAGAGGTTAATTTAACAAATCAAACCACAGGAGGAGGAACACCGACAAATCCGTTGACATTTTTATGGGATTTTGATGACGGAGAAACCAGTAACCTTACCGACCATGTTGTTACACATACATTTGGCAATAGAACAACATCAGATAAAATTTATTCAGTTTCGCTTAAGGCAACAAACCTTGCAGGATGTTCGGCAACGTATAATACATCAATAACGGTATATCCCGAAATAGAAGCACGCTTTACTTTTAAGAAAAATACCGAATGTTCGCCAATGCCTGTATTTATTGATAATGCATCATTTAATGGTTCAGTATTTCAATACAGATTTAATAATCATGATACAACGGCTTATAATAGTAACGATTTTTATTATACATTTTACCATACAGGAGCCGATCCCAATGCGGTTGATAATTATGATATTCGTTTGATAGTATTAGATCCGGCACATCCACAATGTGCTGATACAGCAATACATACAATAAAGATATATCCTCCTGTAGTTTCAAACTTTATAGTTAGCGATAACGACATAGGTTGTTCTCCTTTGAATACAGAGTTTACCAATAACTCAACAGGTTACGGATTAACTTATATTTGGGATTATCGCGATGGTAACAGTTCGGCAAATAGTAATAATGTTCACAGTCATATTTTTGATAATATAGCAGCAACAAATGCAGTATATGATGTAAAATTAACAGCATCGGATACCAATGGTTGTACCGATGTAAGTTACCAACAAGTTACGGCATATCCGAAAGTAACCGCCGATTTTACATTTATTAAAGATGTAAATGATAAGTGTACACCTTACCCTGTTGATTTTAGTTATTCTGAATCGGCATTAAACGGAAATAAATTCAGTTGGGATTTTGGAGATTTTAATGATACTGTTGATTTAGATAAAAATGCATTTACTCATATTTATGATAATACAACCTTAAACAGTATAAACATTTATACTATCAGGTTAATTGCTGCAGATACAATTACAGGTTGTGCCGACACAGCATCGAAAAAGATTAAAGTATATCCGCGGTTACGACCGGCATTTGTGGTTGATACATTCCAAGGATGTAATCCTTTAACAGTTAATTTTGATAATCGAACAACAGGACTGGCTGTTTATTTGTGGGATTTTGATGATGAACAATCATCAACCGAAGAAAACCCGCAACATATTTTTAGTCATTATGAAAATAATGATAAACAGTTTGATGTTGTTCTTACAGCTACCCAAAGTGCAACAGGTTGTGTAAATACAGCATCACAACAGATTACCGTATATTCATATCTAAACCCGAAATTTGCACTTATTCAAGCATCCGGTTCTAAAGCAGGACAATTACTTGGCGGCTGTACACCTTTTGATGTGAAATTAACAGATTCATCAACATGTAATTACAGATGGTATTGGGATTTTGGTGACGGAACAACACAAATAGACAATTCACAACCATCGGCAAGAATGTTGACTTACACTAATGATATGCACATTGAACCATTGTTGAATAAGAAATATACAATAGGTTTGGTAGTAGAAAATAATCACGGATGTACTAAAGCAACATCACAAACACTTGAAGTTTATCCTCGTTCGACACCCGATTTTGAAACTATCTATCAAGGATGTCATCCGTTAACTGTTAATTTTACAAACAGAACAGTAGATGATGGAAATTCTCAATATTATTGGTATCTCGGTGATGGAGCAACAGCAGTAGAAGAAGAGTTAACACATACTTATTTTAATAATAGTTATTATGATAATAAGATATTTGATGTTAAGTTAATTTGTACTACATCAAATTTATGTTCCGATTCAATAACCAAACAAATTACGGTTTATCCTAAACCTTTGGCAGCTATAAATCCTATAAAAGACAGAGGATGTTCACCATTGACAGCTCAACTTGAAAATGTTTCAAAGGGAACAGAATTAATATTTTATTGGGATTTTGATAATGGGGAAACAAAAACAACAGTAGATGTTACAACAGAGTATCCTGAATATATAAATAATACAGATGTTGTAGATGAGAGACATGTTGAATTAATTATAGAAACAGGATTACACTGTAAAGATACTATTACGCAATTAATAAATGTTTATCCAGAGACAAATGCATCGTTTACCTATTATGATCCTGCAGATACAGCAGGCTGTTCACCACATCAAGTAAGTTTTTTAAATACATCGAATGCAGCAGCAACAGTATTTAAATGGGATTTTGGAACAGGAGCAACTTCTCAATTGAAAAATCCTACTTACAGGTATGTAAATGAAACGGATAATGATCAACGATATCCTGTAACTTTAAGAGTGGAATCTCCTTACGGATGTTCAAGTGTATTTAGAGATACAATAACAGTTTATTTATCACCCAATGCTGAATTTTTTGTTCAAGAGCCTGTTATCACTTATCCTGATACAATAATGACTTTTGAAAATAAAGTAAAACCGGGACCATGGACATTCTTATGGGATTATGGAAATGGTGAAACATCAACAAATGAAAATAAAATACATTCGTACAGTTATTATGGTTGGGGACCAAAAGAAAATGATTTTTCATATAAAGTTTGGTTAAAAGCATACAGTGCACATTGTACAGATTCTATTTGGCAAATAGTAACAATTATGCCGCCAAATCCTCTTATCAATATAGTAGAACGCAACCCTATGGGGTGTGTTCCTCTTAATGTAGAATTTAAGTCATCTTATGAATACGGATACACCAATTCAATACGATGGACATTTGGTGATGGAGGAATATCAAGTGAAGTAAATCCCATATATACATATAACACTTCGGGGATATTTATAGCAACAGTAAGTATTAAAGGTGATGGCGGAAATTATATTGATACAACTAAAGTAAGTGTATTTGCTTTGCCGGAACCAAATTTTGAGTTTAGTCCGGATTTTGTAATGTTGCCCGATCAGCCGGTACAGTTCTTTAATACTACTTATCTTGCCGAGCAACAAACATATATGTGGCATTTTGGAGATGGAAGAACATCAAATGAAATAAATCCTTGGCACCAATATACTTGGGAAGGAGTTTTTGATGTAAAATTAGTTGCAACAACAAAACACGGATGTGTCGATTCAGTTACTGTAGCAAATGCTGTTACTGTGAGTGGAGAAGGATATATCATGTTCCCGAATGCATTTTTACCATCGGCTGAAAGTCCTGAAGATGGCAGTTATTCAATACCGGATGCTGATAATAATGTTTTTCATCCCGTTTGGGAAGGAGTAAGAGATTATGAATTGTGGGTTTTTAATCGTTGGGGTGAACAGGTATTTTATTCCGATGATGTAAAAATAGGTTGGAACGGAAGATATGGAAATACCGGTGATAAATTAGGGCAAGATGTTTATTTTTGGAAAACAAAGGGTAGATTTGAAAATGATGTTCCGTTTAAAAAAGCAGGAGATGTAACTTTAATAAGAAAATAATAGATTGATAATTAATAATCATTAAACCATAGTTAATGAAGAAAAACTTAACCATAATATTAGCAATTTTATTTATTTGTTTTTATCAAACGTTATTTGGACAGCAAGACCCACAGTTTACACAGTTTTATGCAAATCCGTTATATCAGTCACCTTCATTTGCAGGGGCTGTTGAGGGATATAGAGCATCATTAAATTACAGAGATCAATGGCCTAAAATGCCGGGCAAGTTAGTTACTGCAAGTTTTGCTTTTGATGTAAATGTATCACCATTAAATAGTGGTTTGGGAGTAATACTTATTACCGATAGAATAGGTTCGGCAAGTTTATCAAGTCTTACAGCAGGTATATCATATTCGTATAATGTTAAAATAAACAGGAAAACATATTTTAGACCGGGAGTTTCTTTTTCTTATATTCAACGAAGTATTGATTATAATAAAATGATATTTTCAAGTGAATTGGAAACAGGAGGTGTAAAGCCTGTTTTAGGTTCAGAGTTTAGAGATGTTCAAAATTTTGATGGTTCTATATCAGGATTGTTAATATCTCATAATATGTGGGTTGGTATTACAGTCGATCATCTAACATCGCCAAATATATCTTTTACTGATTTAGAACAAAGATTGCCGGTAAAATATACTCTTTTCGGAGGTTATCGTATTTATAAAGTTGAAAGATTATTAAGTACTAAACGTCAACATATTACTATAGCCGGTACTTACAGACATCAAGGAAAATCTGATCAACTTGATTTAGGCTTATATTGGAGTTATTCGCCACTTATTTTAGGAGTTTGGTATAGAGATTTACCTTTTATAAAAAAATATTCTCGTCGTGATGCTATTGCATTATTTGCAGGTGTTAAATATGAAGGATTAAGTGTTGGATACAGTTATGATTTTACAGTATCACGATTGATTACAAATACGGGTGGCTCACACGAAATATCTTTAATTTACAAATTTGAAATAGAGTATAAAAAGAAATTTAAACCAATACCGTGTCCGTCACTTTAATGAGATTTTGAAAAAGGCAGATAAATTTTTTGTATCATTTCATTATATTCATCGGCGGAATTGCTATTTACGGTAATGCCACCGCCGCTTTTGAAAAACAGTTGTCTATCTCTTTTCTCAATAAATCTTATCATAACAGCCGAGTCAAGATTTTTCCCGTCAAAAATACCGAAAATTCCTGTGTAAAAACCTCTGTTGTAAGTTTCTGCTTCAGAGATAATTTCTATAGTTTTTTGTTTAGGAGCACCACTAATACTTCCGGCAGGTAACAGATTATTGATAATATTGCCCAAATGCTTATTATAATTCTTATTAAGTATTCCGCTTATTTGAGAACTTACTTGTAAAATATTTCCTTGATTGGTTTTTATTGTATCAATGTATCGGTATTTGTCAACTCTTACATTTTCGGCAATAATACTTAAATCATTTCTGATTAAATCAACAATGGTAGCATGTTCTGCAGTTTCTTTTTTATTATTTAATATAATATTTTCAGCATCGGGAATATTGGCATCAATAGTACCCTTCATTGGGAAACTCATGATTTTATCTTCTTCTATTTTAATGAAAATTTCAGGTGAAAAAACAACAAACTCATTGTTGTATAGTAATTTATAAGGAGCATTGCTTAGTAAAAAAATTTCTTTTAATGAAAGATTTGTTTTTATTGGAGTTTCAAATGTGAGATTTGTCAGATACGAGTTTCCTTGTGTTAAATGTTTGTGAACTATTGAAAAAGCTTTGTAATATTCAGTATATGATACGGGTTGTTTTTCAAAATTAACTTTTTTATCTGTTTTTATATTGGATGATAAATTATTATATTTATTTATGGAGTATAATATTTTATCGGGATTAATATCGGTAAGTTTTTTAATAATTACAGATTTACCATTAAAACTTATTATAAATAAAAAAGGAATACCTGCTTGAGATAATTTATTTATTTTATCAATATCCTGTTTTTTCACTTAATAAAAATTTAATATTAAACTATTTGTAACTATTATAAGTGCATAATAAATATTGTATAAAATACAAAAGTAATTTAAAATTTAACATCATTTAAAATAAATTTAGAGAGGAATAAAAAAGAGAAGAGAAAAAAGAAAGCTTGCCGGGAGGTTATTGTCCAATATTATTCAACCAAATTAATTAACCCATGAAAAAAAATTACTGTAGCCCTAAAAGAAGAGAGGTTATAGTCATACAGTATAAAGAAGTGACCTTCCGACAAGCATTTCAAAGAACTATAACCTTTTTGTGATACAAATATAGATAAAATATTTGATACAAACCAAAAAAAACATTATGCTTTGCACAGTCTTTTTTTCTGATACAAATCATAAAAAAAATGATTTGCATCATATTGTTTACAAGGTATCTTACAAAGATAATAATCAGATATTAAATAATTAAGTGCGAATACTAAATTAACACTCATATATAAGAGTTATTATTACATAAATAAAACATAATTTGTATATTTGAAACTATAAATCTATAGTAAACATAATTATATTATTTTAACATGAAGAAAATTACATTATTAATGTTGATTGTTTATTCTTTTATTTTTGTAAAAGGACAGGGTGATGCAGAGTCTCAAAGTAAAGTAGCACCGGCAGTTACAGAGTATAATAGAAATGCTTTAACAGTGCTTATTCTAAACAATCATAATAGATATATGAATGATTTGGAACAGGCATCATCAGGAATTCTTATACCTGATAAATTTGATAACAATTTATTGTCTAAACGCACAATAACATCAAGACAATCAAATGAAGAAGCTATTCAATTGGCACTTATTAATGAAAAAATACCTAATGATATTTTAGCAAGGTGGTTTGCCCGTGATGATTCCGGTAGATTTAGCATGGAAGTAATTCATAAAAGAGGTTTATATAATGCTACCGATGATGAAGTGAGAAAAGCATCGGGCAGTAAATTAGGAATGGCAAAACTTAAAGATGCAGGAGAAATACTTATTGATCATAGTTATATAATGGTTCTTGAGTTTAGCAATATTAAAACAATGGATCAAATATATGATGCTCAGGATGCAGCAAAAAGAGCAATAATGGGCGATAAATATGAACCTGTTAAACGCAGAAAAAACGGATGGAAAGGCAATGTTAAGGCTTATATCTATCGTTTGAATTTTAATGATTCAATAGTAGATATCTTTTATAATGACTTATGGATATACGATGATGATGATGAAGCTGTTATTGCAGAAAAAAAAGCTAAATTTGAGCAGATGAACTTTCCTTTAGCATCTGTTATTACATTAAAAGGAAAGGCAGATGGTTCGCAATATAATGCAGGTGAAATTTTAGCTCCTCCTCGTCAGCTTACCAAAGAAGAACTTTTTCAAAAGATGATAAATACAGGTATGAGTTCTATTCTTTATGATGTAGAACGTAAAGTAGAAGAGTTTAGAGTAAAAACACCTTTATACGGAACTCATCCTCTAAGGGCAAAAATAGGAAAAAAAGAAGGAGTGAAGACAGATTATCGTTATTTTGTAATAGAGTTAGAGCAAAACAAAAAAGGCGAAACAAAAGCTGTACGTAAAGGTGTGGTTAGAGCAAAAAAAGCTGTTGATAATAGACAAAAAGCAACCGGTAATTCGAAGTTATATACAACATTTTATCAAACAGCTGGTCATAGTCTTATGTCGGGTATGTTGTTACAACAACGAAACGACCTTGGATTTGGAGTATCAACCGGTATATCAACAGGTGAAATAGGAGGAGCTTTTGTTAAGGGCGAAGCTAATCTTTCTGTATTAGCAGGTAGGTATGCCGGAATGGATTTGGGAATAACACAGTTAAAGTTTTATGCTGTAGGAGGTTGGCAAGATAAAGAGTATATTATACACATAAATAATAATAATACAAAGTACGATGTAAGTTTTGCAAGATGGCAAATAGGTATATCAAAAGGTTGGTATTTTGCTCACCATTTTTCATTAGCTTTTCTTTTGGGATACGGACAAGAAACAGCTTTATGTGGAGATTATATGGAAAATGAAAATTACGATTCTGATGATTATTTTGCAACGGAATTTGTAAATTTCGGGGCTTATATGACATTAAATGTAACTTACTGGTTGCAACTGATGGGAACAGCAAACCTTTATGGACCCATTGGTTATGCAACTGATAAAGATGATAATTCGTGGAAAAATGTTGATAATAATGAGTTATATTATACCGATATTTTTAAAAACAGAAGCGGATTGTCTTTTGATTTAGGATTAAGAGTAGAATTTTAATAATATTTAGAGGCTGTTTAAAAAGTTATTATTTCGAATGATAGTGAGAAATTTTTTAGTGAACAATATAGTGTTTTCAAGGGAATTGTTACAGGGTTTATTTTTGCAATAACTGTTTTTTTCCTTTTTAGACAGTCTCTTAAATTTAATCTAAAGAATTTAATTATTAATTTATTTTATTACTTTAGATTAATATTAAACCATTATAAAATGAAGGCTTTAACTAGATTGTATATAATTATATTTTTTGTTTTTATTGCAGTATTTTTTACTTTAAAAGCAGAGGCTCAAAAATATACACGAAATGCATTGTCTGTTTATGTTTTAAATAAAGGAGGACAGTATGATAATGATATAGTTAGAGCATCAAAAAACATACAAGTACCCGATAAATTCGATAATAATTTACTTAAAAATAGAGTATTGTCGGTGCCAAATAATCAAGCATATATATTATCTGAGTTGCAAAAAGAAAAAGTAGCTTCGCAAATAGTTTCAAAATGGTTTATGCGAGATTCTATTACAGGAATGTTCAATATGGAGTTAGTACACAATAGAGGTTTATACGATGCAACTTCTGATGAAATGGCAAAAGCATCGGCAAAAAAGATTGGCATAGCAACCTTAATGGATGCAGGTGAATCATTAGTAAATAAGAGCTATATTTTTGTATTGGCTTTTGAAATATTTTAACAATGCAACAAATTTACAACAGAAGAGATGTAGCTAAAAGAGCTCTTGCTGAGAGTATGGATAAAAATTACACTCCTGTTCGCCGTGTTAAAACAGGTTGGATGGGAGATGTTTACGGTTACCTTTATAAATTAAATTTTAACGATTCGCTGTTAGATATTTTTTACGATGATTTGTGGATATATGAAGACGACTCTGATTCAATAAAACAGATAAAAAAAGAGCGTTTTGACAGAATGAACTTTCCGATAAAATTTGTTGCTGTTGTTAAAGCTGAAGCTGATGGCTCACAATACAAACAGGGACATCCTTTGGCAGGACAACGTCAACTGACAAAAGATGAATTATTTCAAAAAATGATAAATACAGGCTTAGCTAATTGTATTAAAAAAAGTGAAAGATTTATTGAAAGTTTTAAAGTTAAAGCTCCAATTTATAAAGTAAAACCAATAAGAGCCAAGATAGGTAAAAAAGAAGGGTTGAAAACAGATGACAGATTCTTTGTTTTGAATTATAAACAAAATAAACAAGGTAAAATAATAAGTACTCGAAAAGGAGTGGTAAGAGTAAAAAAATCAATAGATAACAGAAAGGTTGCAACAGCAAACGATAATAATTTTTCAACTTTTTATCAAACTGCCGGTAAAAATATTGAATCGGGAATGGAGTTGTATCAAAAAAATGATTTTGGAATAGGCTTGTCGGGAGGATACTCAATAGGTGAAATAGGCGGCGGTTGGGGTAAAGTAGAATTTAATGTTGCAAGAATGGCTTCGGCAGTAGGCGATTTGGGTATTACGCAATTAAAATTGTTTGGGTCTATGGGGTTTGAGAATAAAAATTATAACTTTTTAAATGAAGGTAAAAATTATAATTTTTCATTCAGTCGTTGGCAAGTGGGATTGTCAAAGGGTTTTTATGTGGCACGAATGTTTTCGTTTGCTCCGTTTGTGGCTTTTGGGGCAGAATCGGGTTCAAATAGTGAGATGAATTATGATTATGGTTTAAAAAGCGATGATTTTATTGGGACAGATTATTTTAATTGTGGTATAAATGCTACTTTTAATTTAACATATTTTTTGCAATTTTACAGTAGTTTTAATTATATAATGCCATTTCCTTATACTTATACTAAGCAAAGAAATATATTTGATATGAGTAAATTTCAAGATAAAAAATATACTGATTTTTTTGACAATAGAAAAGGATTGTCAATAGACATAGGCTTGAGAATAGAATTTTAAATAAAAAATTAATTAAATCCTATAAACAATGAAAAAAATGACAAAGTATTTGTTTTTGATGACAGCTTTTGTATTAATGGCTGCATCTGTTAGTAATGCACAAAGTAGAAACAAAGTGCGTAAAATGGAGTATAACAGTTCGTATAATTACGAAGTAGCAACTGTAGCCGTAGGTGTTGACGGAACTAAACTTGTTAAAGTTTGGGGATATGGTAAAAAACCCGAAGATGCAGTAAGAAATGCTAAAAAATTAGCAGTAGCATGTGCTATTTTTAGAGGTTTTCCCGCAGCAAGTAACGGAGCAGCAGCTACAACTCCTGCCATTGTAACCGATAAAAATGCATCTGAAAAGCATGCTGAGTTTTTTGAAAACTTTTTTGCTCCCGGAGGTAAGTATTTACAGTATGTAAATTTAAGTACCGATGCACCCCCGTCAGGTTCTGACCGTATTAAAGTAAACAAAAAAACATACAAATGTGGCGTTGTTGTTTCAATAGCTTTTGATGAACTTCGTAAGTATTTAGAACAAGAAGGAATAGCAAGGAGTTTAAACTCAGGATTTTAAAATATAATTTTATTATAAATTAACAACATAAAAATTAATACCAATGAAAAAATTATTATCTATTATATTATTGAGTGTTTTTACATTTTCAGTATTTGCTCAACATGCAAAAAAACCTACTATTATGGTTGTCCCCAGCGACAGATTATGTATAAGCAAAGGTTATAAAATAGAGTTTGATAATCAAGGAACAAAGGTTGTTCTGCCTGATTATAAAGCAGCTTTACAAAATGATGCCGATTTGCGTCTTGTTATTTCTAAAATGAGTGGTATTATGGCAGACAGAGGTTTCCCTTTGAAAGACCTTGAACAAGAATTGAAAAATTTGGCAACAGAAGAAGCTGAAAACAGCATGATGATGAGCAAATCGGGTGATGAACTTGCAGAATCGCCTATTGATGCATTGAAAAGAGTTGCCAAAGCCGATATTATTATGGATTTGGACTTTCAAATTAAAAGAATGGGACCTAAAAAATACATTACTTTTACGCTAAACGGACTTGATGCTTATACCGGAAAAAATATAGCAAGTGCATCGGGAACAGGGCAACCAAGTACCGCAGCAGCTCCCGAACTTCTTCTTGAAGAGGCTGTTCTTAGCCATATGGACGAGTTCAACGGTAGATTGATGTCCTATTTTGAGGATATGTTTACCAACGGACGTGAAGTTAAAATACAAATTAAAGTATGGAGTAGTGCTGATATAGATTTAGAAGAAGAGTATGACCTTGACGGAGAAACAGAAGAGTTAAATGTGTATATTGAAGATTGGATGGCAGATAATACAGTAGAAGGAAGATTTAGTTTATCTGATCAATCTGCAAATTTTATGAAATTTGAACAAGTTAGAATTCCTATGTTTTATGAACGTAAAGGAAAACAAAGGGCTATGGATACAAAGAAATTTGTTAGTAATCTTAGAAAATATCTTGCTAAAGAACCTTTTAACTTAGAATGTAAATTATATATGAGAGGACTTGGTGAGGCTTGGCTTATTATAGGTGAAAAATAATAAGCAACTGAAATAGTCTGTTTTTCATCTGTAAAGAATAAAAACAGACTATTTTGTAAATTTTTTACCAAGAACAAATAAGCCATGAAAAAAATATTTATTTTATTAATCGGATTATTGCTTATAAATTCAGGCATTTCCTTTTCTCAAAACAATGAGAATAAGGCAGATGATGCCGCAAGAATAGCAATAACACCACAGGTGTCAGACCAAGAAATACCTGCAAGTGCAAAAAAAATGCTTTTGAATAAAATGAGGCAGATTTGCACTAAAAACGGATTGTCAGGTGATAGTGAAAATTCACTATTTTTTATGGATGCAAGTGTTGATGTATTATCAAAAGAGATAACACCAACAGCACCACCGATGCATGCTCTAAATTTACAAATAAACTTTTACATTAAAGGTGCCGACGGTAATGTTTACAGTGAAACATCGTATTCAACAAAAGGTGTAGGTAAAAATGAAACCAAGGCTTATTTGCAAGGCTTAAAAAATATTAATACAAGCAGAGGACAATTTAAAGCATTTGTTGAAAAAGGAAAAACAAAAATTATTGAGTATTACAATTCTCAGTGCGATTTTGTAATTTCAAAAGCCAATGCTTTATATAAACAAGGTAATGTAAATGATGCTGTTAAATTATTAATGTCAGTTCCTCCGGTTTGTAAAGAGTGTTATGATTTATCAATGGAATTAGTATCTGAGTTTAAGCCGCAAGAAGAGCAAAATGTACAGGCTCCTTGTAGCGGAGATTCCATAATAAGCAAATTTGATAAAGATGATGAAGGTTGGGTTGTTGTGGGAGATGCTAAAGAGGCTTTTGCTAAACCGGATTATAAAGACGGGTATATTTTTGCTACTGATGAAGCTACAGGAGGTGTTTGGTATTGGAGTGCTCCAGAAAAGTTTTTAGGTGATAAATCTTGTTTCTATGGAAAAAAATTATCTTTTTCTTTAAAACAATCATCTACCGATAATCAATTTGATGATGCAGACATTATTATTGAAGGAGAAAATATTAAGATAGTATATAATACAGAAAAGAATCCGGGAACGGACTGGACAAACTATTCCGTTACTTTATCCGAAAAATCGGGGTGGCTTTATAATTTAGAAGAACCAAAACAAGTGAGTAAAGAAGACTTTATGTCTGTACTGAAAAATATTAAAGCATTGTATATAAGAGGTGAATTTGTTGAAGGGGATGACAATGGCAGCTTAGATAATGTTAGAATATCTGAATAAAACATTTAATTTTAAAAATTATTAATATGAAAAAAATATTTATTTTATTAATCGGGTTATTGCTTATAAATTCAGGCATTTCCTTTTCTCAAAATAATGAGAATAAGGCAGATGATGCCGCAAGAATAGCAATAACACCACAGGTATCAGACCAAGAAATACCTGCAAGTGCAAAAAAAATGCTTATGAATAAAATGAGGCAGATTTGCACTAAAAACGGACTATCGGGTGACAGTGAAAATCCGTTTTTTGTAATGGATGCAAGTGTTGATGTATTATCAAAAGAGATAACACCAACAGCACCACCGATGCATGCTCTGAATTTACAAATAAACTTTTATATTAAAGGTGCCGATGGTAATGTTTACAGTGAAACATCGTATTCAACAAAAGGAGTAGGTAAAAATGAAACCAAGGCTTATATACAAGGCTTGAAAAATATTAATACGAGCAGAGGACAGTTTAAAGCTTTTGTAGAAAAAGGTAAAACAAAAATTATTGAGTATTATAATTCTCAGTGCGATTTTGTTCTTTCAAAAGGCAAGGCATTGCAAAAGCAAGGTAACAACGGCGAAGCAATTAAAGTGCTTAAGTCTGTTCCTCCGGTTTGTAAAGAGTGTTATGATATGGCTATGGAAGTATTAAGCGAAATAGAGCCTGCTCCCGAACCTGTTGCAACTGAAACAGAGGGAAATTCTTCGGAAACAAATGCTGCTACAACAACTGAAAATAATTCAGGAGCTGCTGCCGCTACAACAGCAACAGGAGGTGCTGCCGCTTTAAATTTGGGTTCTGAAATTGATTATTCTAAAATAGGAGCTTTCCCCGGAGCTAAAGTTACTTATACAAAAACTTTAAAATATTCAATTTACGATCTTCCAATGGATAAATTCGGGAATTTTACTATTGATGGAGATAATAGAACTTCTGTAAATGGGAAAGTTGTGAGATATCAATTTGAAGTGCCTATTGAAAATAATCCCGAATATCTGTTGAAGATTACTCAGCCTGTTTTACAAGGTTTAGGATTTACAATTGTTTTTTCTAAAAATAATGAGGAATTTGGAGCATCAAGTCGTTTTAGATATTTTAATGGAAAATTAGGAAATAGGTATGATATGTGGCAAAATAGTAATTGTTCTTATATTTTGGCAAAAGGGCAGCAAAATGGTAAAACATCTTATCTATCTATATTTTTCTTAGATTTTGGTAAATATACCGTTATTACACAAGATTTTGTTTTTGTTGAATAATAATAAATATTTTTGATAAACAAAAAGCGTTGCCGGTTTTACGGCAATGCTTTTTTTGTAATTTTTATAATAATAATTTTTTACTTTATAAACTTTCAACTTTTCAACTCATTATATCATTAATTTCCTATATTTTTAAATCCTTTAATAAAAGCATAAAAATCGTTCCACAGACGATAATCTTTTGCGTAAATAAGATTCAGTTTTTCAATTTGTTCAGGAGAGATATTTTTATTTGATGTAACAACAGCCCAACTCAAAACAGCTTTCTTTATACGAGGCAAATTAATAGTGTTTACACCGTTTTTATAACAAAATCCTACCCATGTTTTAATGCCGAGTAAAACTTGAAAGATATTTTTAATAATATTCATTTTGTTTTTCATAAAAATAACCAATAGCGGAATAAACGGAATAAGAAAAATTGAAACGGTAATATCGAACAAGCGTTTCTTCCGTAAATTGCTTTGTTTGGTAATATTGTTAAAGTTTATGGTATATAAATCTCCGGCTGTATCAATAGAGTTACTGCCTATTATCGATAAACTTTCGGGCGGAGCAATTTTATATGACACTCCGGAGCCTTCAAGCCTTAGCATCTCTTTGATAATGCGTTGCGACGGAATGTCGGATGCACAAAAAACAAGTTCATCTATTTTATTAATTCGTATTATCTCTTTAAGTTCGTTGATAGTTCCCAAAATATCAGGATTATTTACTGTTGGTGTTTCAGGGCTTATTGCACCTGCTATTTCAAGATTCGGAACCGATTGCTCCAAAATTTGTTTTATTCGGTTAATTTCTTTTTCGTTGCCCACAATAGCAAGTCTGTTCTTTTTTACCGAGAAAAATTTATATGAATTTATTCTGCTTAAATGCAATGCTATCCTAAAACCTGACAATCCGATAACTCCCCAAGCAGCACCCATTAAAATCATAGCCCTTGAAAACCTTAAATGTTCGGGAAGCAATGCGTAAACAATAAGTATAATTCCTGTTCCCGATAGTATTCCGCGTATAATATTAAACAGCTTTACAGGCTTATCGTATCCGCCGAGAATATAAATATTGAGTATCCAAATAATAATGTAAGCAGGAATTACAAACATAAAATATTCAGCAGGGAAATATCCTTTTATATGAAATTTATACATTTCCCACAGACGGGCAATAACTATAAATCCCGTATAAAATATTGCAATATCAATAGCAGGCACAGCTGCTTTTTTTACAAACCGGCTGAGTATTGCAAGTATTGCTCTGAAATATATTGCAAGATTTATTAAAAATGAAAAAGCACGGGCATTGCCTTTACTGAAATGCTTATCTGCAAAAATTATCATTGCATTGTAAAATACCTTAACGTAATTAATACTGCCTTTTTTAGTACTTTCTCCTTTGTAATGAATAATTGTGGTATGCGGAAAATAGTAGTTTTTGTATCCTGCTTTTATAATTCTGTACGATAAATCAATGTCTTCGCCATACATAAAATAGTCTTCGTCGAGCAATCCTGTTTTATCGAGAACAGATTTTCGCATAAGCATAAATGCTCCTGCAAGCACTTCAATCTCATGAACTTTATCGTTGCTAAGGTAGCCGAGATGATATTTTGAAAAACGTTTTGAATGTGGAAACAGTGATGAAAATCCGAATATTTTGTAAAAAGCAACCGATGGCGTGGGTAATCCGCGTTTACTTTCGGGTAAAAATCGTCCTTTGCCGTCAATCATTTTTACGCCCAAACCGCCTGCATCAGGGTGGCTGTCCATAAAATCAACAACTTTTTCAAAGGTATCTTCTTCTACAACCGTATCGGGATTGAGCAATAACACATATTCTCCTTTCGATAGGCGTATTGCTTGATTATTTGCTTTTGAAAAACCTACATTTTGTCTGTTTTCAATAAGATTAACTTGTGGAAACTTTTCACGCACCATTGCACACGAACCGTCAACAGAGTTATTGTCAACCACAAACACTTCAGAACTTACATTGCAAACGGCTTTATATACTGAATGTAAGCATTGTTCCAAAAAGAATTTCACATTGTAATTAACAATAACTATTGATAACTTCATTGCTTATGAGTGAATGTTTTTTAAGTTTTAATTCGATAACCTACTCTTTTAGTGTAAAATACAGGTTCTACAATTCCCACCGAAATAAAATTAGCAAGAATATTTTCAACTCTGTTTTTATTGACTTTTGCTATTCTGCAAGCCTTTGAAAAAGACAGTTCACCGTATTTCTCCATAAAAGTAAGAATTTTTTTCTCTATATCGGTAAATTTAAGATAAACACCTTCCGGTTTGGCTTGTCTTTTCCATACTTTAATTATTATATTGTTTGCAATTTTATTTTCGTCTTTTACTCTGATGTATGCAGTGGGTTTGTCGTCTTTTCCGGGTGCAAAATGCGGCTTACTGTTGCTTGACAATACGGTAATGTCAACAACAGTTTTTCCTTCAACAATGTGGTTTTCGGTTTTAAATTTTACTTCGGGTTTGCAATATAAATGCGATGCTGTTTCAATCATATATACTTCTTCTTCGGAACGCACACCCGCTATTACGCCATTGTCTTTTATTCCAATCAACAAATGCCCGCCATCGGTATTGGCAAAAGCAACCAAAGAACGAGCTATTTTTTTTGCATCACTTATTTCAAACTTAAAATCAAGTTGTTGATGTTCGCCTTCGGCTATCAGTTTTTTTATATAATTGTTCACCGTACTTAAAAATATAGATACTCATAGTTTTAACGAAAGTAAAACAAAATGATTGTAATAAAATTGTATTTAAAATACTGAATATTCAAAATTAAAAGTTACGAATTTTCAGTAAAGTTAAAGTTTTAAACAGTTAAGGTGTAAATATCTGATTAGTAATTTAATTATGCTTTCGCAGACAAATATTTACATCTTGAAATTATTGCAATTTTCTTAATGTGTTTCGTCATAAATACCAAAGGCATGCAGATAATAGTCGAGGTCTTCGGCATTGAGTTTTTGGGTGGGTTTTTCAAAAAGTGACACCAAATACGATAAACTCTCAACTCTAAGTTCGTCAGCCGATAATTTTTCGTCGGAAGCATTTCCTTCGTCTTCGGGAATGGCAATATTAAAATTTCCGTAATTTTCAATATGTTCATAAGTTAAACGTAAAAGTTTTACCATTCGCGGCATTTTTTCCGTTTTAAATAATTCCCTTAATTTTTTTAATTCTTTTACTATTTTATCAACTACTATTCCGTTTTTAGATAGTTCTTTAAGAATCTTATTTATTTGGTTTTGTATCTCTTTATTTTCCACAAGTATTATATTTTTATATTAATAACTAAACAACCCACAAATTTATATTTAAAAAGAGAAATATAAAAGATTAACCCGAAAAATTAAGATTATTATTATTTAATAAAAATAATTATCTGATAATTAAGGATTAAGCAGTTTTACTTTGCTTAACTTGTTTTGAAACATTGAGAATTTACCGCAAAGACACAAAGACGCAAAGACGCAAAGATTTTTAGCCACAAATTACACAAAGTTTCACTAATTTATTTTTATTACTACAAAGTGCCGGTCACTGAGCATTTCGATAAACTCAGCGACCACCTGCCGAAGTGACTTTTGCAAATTAGCACCGTTCTTCGTTGCAAATCCGGCTTCGACAAGCTCTCCGAAATCCTTCGGAGTAAACTAGCCTCCATAATGACTTTTAACTTTACAAACTTTAAGAACTTTCAACTTATTATAGCATTTCTGCATTATCGCATTAAATCATTGTATCATTGAATATTTTTACCGCTAAGACGCAAAGTCGCAAAGGTTTTTTAACTTTCAACTCATTATCTTACCACAGAGAACACAAAGGTTCACAAAGGTTTTTGTCCACAAATTAAACTAATTAACACTAATTTATTTTTCATCTTCGTTGCTAATTCGGCTTCGACAGGCTCTCCGAAATCCTTCGGAGTAAACTAGCCTCCATAATGACTTTTAACTTTACAAACTTTAAGAACTTTCAACTTATTATAGCATTTCTGCATTATCGCATTAAATCATTGTATCATTGAATATTTTTACCGCTAAGACGCAAAGTCGCAAAGGTTTTTTTAACTTTTAACTCATTATCTTACCACAGAGAACACAAAGGTTCACAAAGGTTTTTGTCCACAAATTAAACTAATTAACACTAATTTATTTTTCATCTTCGTTGCTAATTCGGCTTCGACAGGCTCAGCCTCCAGTTAGACTTTCAACTTTATAAACTTTTAACTTATTATCGCATTACTGCATTATCGCATTAAATAATTGTATCATTAAATCATTAAATCATTAAACCATTATATCATTAAATCATTAAACCATTATATCATTAAACCATTATATCATTAAATAACTTTTAACTTTATGAACTTTCAACTTTCAACTCATTACATCATAGATAAAAAACTGTCAATTTTTTTTACACTACTGTAGAATGCTTACTGCAATTAATTAAATTTGTAAAGTTTGTCCATTATTTTCGGAGTTACGATATGAGTTGTTGATTTAGAGGTATTTAATAGTTATGTTTTATTATTATGCAAGTAATATTTTTTTAATAAAGTATAGCCAAAAAAATAGAAAATATATTAATAGTTTAATTGTAATTATGAATAAACACAAAATTATTATCTCACTAATAGTAGTATTACTGCTACTTTTTTCTTGTAACAGAAACAGAAATAAAGACTTACAAAATAAAAGAGAGTCACAAAAAATTGAGAATTTAAAATCTTTTGCAAAACTTTATGGTTATGTGAGATATTTTTATCCGAGTGATGAAGCAAGTTTGATAGATTGGGATAAATTTATTTGCTATGGAATAGAAAAAGTTTCAGAAGCAAAAAGTAAAGAAGAACTGAAAATACTTCTTAAACAACTTTTTCAGCCAATAGCACCGCAGATGAATATTTATTTTTCAGAAAATAAAATCCTAAAGCAAAAATGCGATACAACTTCAGATGATAAAACTTTGGTAACTTGGCAATATAAGGGGTTAGGCTTATATAAAGGCAGTATATATCAGAATGTTCGATTAGGAAGAGTAAACTTATCAGAATTAGATTATGGAATTAGTCGTGAGTTTACTGAAAATGATTTTAGTAAAAAAAGATTTGAATTAAAAATAAACGGGTTGTCGGCTAATAGCACAGTAGAAAAGATAGACTTACTTAGTTACGTAAGTAATGAAAGTAATTTTATTGATACTAAATTAGACACAATAGTTAATGGTAATGTTTTTCAGAATCTTATAATTAGAGGATATTTTCCTGAAAATACAAAATATGTAAAATTGAATATTAAATTAATGGGAGAAGGGAATATTGAAATTCAAAGAATTAAATTTTTACTTTTCGATGAAGATAATAAAGCAGATACATTGATTTTTGTAGATAAAGATTGGGATATTGACGAGTTGAATAATTGGGAAATTTCAGGAATAGGTTATACTTATCACATTGATAGCAGTAAAATGGCAACTGTTTTACAAATAAAGAGTGAAGAAGATGTAATTTCAGGTTCGATATTTAAAAAGTCTGCGACATTATGCGAAGTAGTAAATAAAGATTTAGGTAACGATTTATTATGTCAAATTCCGTTAGCATTGAATTTACGGAAAGAAGAACCGACGTTTTTTAAGTCTGATTTTGATAGTTTAAATAATAGAATTCAAAACATAAAAATAGAAAAAACAACAGCAAACAAAGAAATAACAAGAATAGGAGCTGTTATTGTTGCTTGGAATATTTACAAACATTTTTACCCGTATTTTGATGTAATTCCCCAAAATGATTGGGATGTTATTTTGGGAAAAACATTAGCGAAAGCAATATCAGATAAAAACGAACAAGAGTGCCTTTTGACATTACGAAAAATGGCATCATATCTGTATGACGGACACGCTGTTGTAATGCATAAATTCACAAAAAGTTTAAAAAGATTACCCATACAGTTTGATTATATTGACAATAAAATTGTTGTAGTTAAATCGAATAATAAAGACATTAAACGAGGTGATATTTTGGTAGAAATAGACGGGAGTTCTGCAAATGAAATTTTTAACAATTTAATGGCACTTTCATCGGGTTCGCCACAGTGGAAGAAAGTCAGAGCTTTTATGTATTTTACATTAGACGATACAAATAAAATATCTGATTTAAAAATAAAAAGGGATAATAATATTTTAACAATCCAAGCAGATAGAAAAGGTGTATTCCCTGAATATCAAACTAAAAAAGCAATTTCAAAACTGCAAAATAATGTGTATTATGTTGATTTAAACAGAGTCACAATGAAAGAGCTTAATTCTAAACTTGCAGATATATCAACAGGTAAAGGGGTGATTTTTGATTTAAGAGGATTACAACATTCAAAAATATATCCTGAGTTTATTGGACATTTTACCGATAATACAGTTTTATCACAAATTTGGAATATCCCCGAAATAATTTATCCCGATATGGAAAATATTGTTGGTTATGATACATCGGGACGATGGATAATATCGCCATTAAAACCAAAAATAAAAGGGAAAGTTGTTTTTTTGGCAAATGAAAATGCAATAAGTTACTCTGAAAGTTTTTTAAGCATAATTAAATATTATCATCTGGCTACAATAGTAGGAACGCCAACGGCAGGAGCAAACGGAGATATTAATGTTTTTAGAACAATGGGCGGTTTTGTATTTGTTTTTACAGGGACAAAAGTTTTGAATCAAGATTATACGCAGCATCATTTAAGAGGTGTGAAACCGGATATTTTTGTATCGCCAACTATTGAAAGTATAAAAAACAGAAAAGATGAAATATTAGAAAAAGGAATAGAAATAATAAAAAATAAAATATAATCAGATGAAACAAGCATGATAAAAATAATTATTAACACACACAGGCAATGATTATTTTTCATCAGGCGGTTCCATCTGGCAACTAAAAAGTAAAAATTAATCAGATGAAAGGAAATATACTTATTGTTGATGACAACAGCAGTGTTTTAATTGCCCTTGAAATGTTGTTGCAAAACGATTTTGATAATATTTTAACTCTGAAAAATCCCAATAGTTTACCGTCGGTAATTAAACAAAATAATATTGATGTTATTTTACTTGATATGAATTTTACAGCAGGTGTAAATACAGGAAACGAGGGATTATTTTGGTTAAAACAAATTCAAGACATTGACCCTGCGATAAGTGTAGTGATGATTACCGCTTACGGCGATGTTGAGTTAGCTGTAACTGCCGTAAAACAAGGGGCTTTCGATTTTATTTTGAAACCGTGGGATAACAACAAACTGAAAACAACACTGAATGCGGCATTAAAACTGCGAAAAAGTAAAATTGAAACCGAACATTATCGTTCTGCAGCAGACAGATTAAAGCAGGAATTGAATATCTCAAATCAAAAATTTATAGGACAATCAAGGGTAATTAAGGATGTTTTGGCAACAATAAAAAAGGTGGCTGCTACCGATGCCAATATTTTAATTACAGGCGAAAACGGAACAGGTAAAGAACTTATTGCTCGCGAAATACATAATTTGTCAAAAAGGAGTAATGAAATAATGGTAAGTGTAGATATGGGTGCAATATCGGAAACTCTTTTTGAAAGTGAACTGTTCGGACATATGAAAGGTGCATTTACCGATGCAAAAGAGAATAGAGCGGGAAAAATTGAAACGGCAAATCACGGAACGCTGTTTCTTGATGAAATAGCAAACCTGTCGATGCCGTTGCAGGCAAAAATGCTTGCCGCTTTGCAAAATCGCACAATAACACGCATAGGCAGTAACACCCCGATTTCTGTTGATATACGGTTAATATCGGCAACAAATAGAAATATTGAGGCTATGATAGAAAACGGGCAGTTTCGCGAAGATTTATTGTATAGAATAAATACCATAACTGTTGAAATTCCTCCGTTGCGAGAGCGTGAAAACGATATTTTGCTTATAGCGGAATTTTATTTGCAAAAATATAGCAATAAATACGGTAAGCACGGATTGAAAATCAGCAAAAGCGGACAATCGAAACTTCTTAAATACAATTGGCCGGGAAACGTAAGAGAATTGCAACATTGTATCGAAAAAGCGGTTATATTGTCGGACGATAATGTTCTTAACGAAGATAGTTTTAACTTTAATAATAAACAGGCAAAGCAAACCGATTTGCAAAATCTGACTATCGACGAAATGGAAAAAGAGATGATTGTTGCAAATATTGAAAAAGAGCAGGGAAATATGAGTGCCGTGGCAAAAAAACTGGGTATTACACGACAAACATTATATAATAAAATGAAAAAATACGGAATTTAATTTTTTTAACTTATTAACAAACAGATGAAGTTTAAACATTTTTATACCGCTATAATTCTCAGATTGGTGATTATTGTAATATTGTCGGCAACAGGTGGTTATATTATTGCAAAATATCAAATGTATATAGTTGGTATTGTAATTTTTGTTTTTGTAATAATAAGTTGTATAGGATTAATACGGTATATAAATAAAATAAATAAGTGGATAGCATTTTTTCTGATGGGCATCGAAAATGAAGATACCACTATAAAAATTCCCGCAAAAACAGGAAATAAAGCCATTGACGATATTTTTAAGGGGATGCAGAATCTTAACAGAATTTTTAAACAAACCAAAATAGATATTATAAATCAAGAGCAGTATTTCAAAAGTGTTATTAATCAGTCGGCTACGGGACTTTTGTCGGTAAATACCAAAGGAAGAGTTGTTAATGTTAATCCTGCAGCAATAACTCTTACAGGACTGCAAGAGTATCATCACATAAATTTATTGAGTAAAATAAATACCGCTTTACCTGATTTTATTGGTAAAGTTATGCAAAATAAAGTTGAGCAAACGGGTGTTTTTGAAAACAGACAGGGGCAAAAGTTGTTGTTTAAAATTTCGCATCTTGCCCAAACCAACGATACTGTAACGCTTATTGCCGTGAGCGATATTACCAAAGAGCTTGATACTCGCGAAGTGGATGCGTGGATAAAGCTGTCGCGGACATTGTCGCACGAAATAATGAATAATATTACACCTATAACTACATTATCGCAAGTTATTTCGGGATATTTCAGCGATAATAATATTAATGAAATTGATAAACAAATCATTGGCAATACTGTAAAAGGGCTGAAAGTTATTGAAGAGCGAAGTGTTGCTTTGATGAATTTTGTAAATAATTACCGTAAATTCACAAAACTTCCCGAACCGCATTTTGAAAAAACAAATATCAGTGAGATTATTGAAAATAGTATCGTAGTAATAGGTTCGTATAATTATTTCGACAAAATAAAAGTAATAAAAGATATTCCGAAGGATGTATTTTTTATCACCGACGGGAACCTTTTATCGCAAGTTATTATCAATGTATTGAAAAATGCTTACGAAGCAATTATTGAAAACAATGTATCCGGCGGTTTTATAAAAACAGAATTGTTATTTGCCGAAAATCAAATTATAATTGATATATCAAATAACGGAGGTAAAATTTCGTCTGAAACAGCAGAGCAAATATTTACTCCGTTTTTTACTACAAAAGAAACAGGGTCGGGGATAGGGCTTAGTTTGAGCAAACAAATACTAATGCATATGAACGGTGATATTATCTTGAAAAATACCGCCGGTGATTTAACATCTTTTTTGATAACCCTTTCTTAATTTTCTTGAACCATAGAGAAAAATTAAGAGCTTTTACCACAAAGACGCAAAGGTTTTAACCACAAATAATACTGATTTTTACTAATAAAGATTATTAGAAATAAAATAATCTAATAAATTTTGTTAATCTGTTGTAAATTAAAGGAATCTATTTTAACATTAAGGTTTTTTTAAGATAATTAAGATGAGTTTTGAATGTTGTTCAAAAATAGAGTCAAGGTTTCGCTTTGTTAATTTACTGAATATTAATATTTTATTTTTTGTGATTTTGCAAATATAGCGAAACCTTGACTTTTTAGACACATCTTCAATATAATGTAATTCGTAATTTTTTAATTTATTACATTATTGTATAATTACACCATTATTCCCACTCAATAGTTGCAGGTGGTTTTGAGCTTATATCGTAAACAACTCTGTTAATTCCTCTTACTTGATTAATAATTTTATTTGAAACTTTTGCAAGAAATTCGTAAGGCAAATGAACCCAATCGGCAGTCATACCATCGGTTGAAGCAACAGCACGTAAAGCCAACACGTTTTCGTATGTTCTTTCATCGCCCATTACGCCAACTGAATTTGCATTAAGCAATATTGCACCGGCTTGCCATACTTGGTTGTATAATCCGTCTTTTTTCATTTCAGAAATATAAATATCGTCGGCTTCTTGCAATATGCGAACTCTTTCGGGAGTAATTTCACCTAGAATTCTTATTGCCAATCCGGGACCTGGAAACGGATGACGACCTAAAATCAGCGGGTCAATATTTAATGCTTTACCCACTCTGCGAACTTCGTCTTTAAAAAGTAGGTTAAGTGGTTCAACAATTTTAAGTTTCATTCTTTCGGGCAAACCGCCCACATTGTGATGAGATTTAATAGTAGCCGAAGGACCTTTTACCGAAATTGATTCAATAACATCAGGATAGATTGTCCCCTGTGCAAGCCATTTTACGTCTTTTATTTTTTTTGCTTCGGCATCAAATACTTCAATAAAGTTTTTACCTATGCTTTTTCGTTTGGCTTCGGGTTCGGTAACTCCTGCCAAATCATTGTAAAACAATTGTGAAGCATCAACACCGATAACATTAAGCCCCATATGTTTGTAAGAATCCAATACTTGCGAAAATTCATTTTTGCGTAATAATCCGTTATCAACAAAAATACAAGTAAGATTTTTACCTATTGCTTTATGCAGTAAAATAGCGGCAACGGTAGAGTCAACACCGCCCGAAAGACCAAGCACAACTTTGTCGTTGCCAAGTTTTTGTTGCAATTCCTTAATTGTTGTTTCCACAAATGAGTCGGGAGTCCAGTTTTGACTGCATTTACATACATCTACAACAAAGTTTTTCAACAAAGTTTTGCCTTCGGTGGTATGATACACTTCAGGATGAAACTGTATGGCATAAGTTGTTTCACCTTGTATTTCGTAAGCACCAACCTTAACATCGGCTGTGCTGGCAATAATTTTATAGTTATCGGGAATTTTGGCAATGGTATCGCCGTGGCTCATCCACACCTGAGTATTGTCGCTAATGTTTTTAAATAAAATGCTGTTTTTGTCAATATATTGCAAATTGGCACGTCCATATTCGCGATGTTTCGACGGAAGAACTTCACCTCCGTAAAAATGTGCCAAATATTGTGCTCCGTAGCAAACACCAAGTAACGGTAATTTTCCTTTTATTTCCGATAAATCGGGAATAAGAGCATTCTCATCACGCACCGAAAACGGACTGCCCGATAGAATAACACCTTTTACCGAATCGTCAATTATAAACTTATTATACGGATGAATCTCACAATAAACATTAAGTTCACGCACACGTCTTGCTATTAATTGAGTGTATTGCGAACCGAAATCGAGGATTAAAATTTTTTCTTGCAAAATATTTAAGTTTAATTGTTAACAACAAATTTTCTGCAAATATATATAATATTTTTAAGTTTTTTGAGGAATAGAAAAAACAGCACCGTCAAAAGTAAGTTCGGTGTTTTCAAACTCTTCTTTTGCTTCGTTAAGCAGTGGTGAAAGGTCTTTGTATCTGTTTGAATAGTGTCCTAAAATTAATTTTCCGGCATTAGCTTGTTTTGCAATTTGTGCTGCTTGCCGCGATGTAGAATGTCCTGTATCTTTTGCACGTTTTTTACCTTCGTCGGAAAATGTGGCTTCGTGGTAAAGTAAATCTACATTTTCAATATACTTAACTATCTGCTGATTTTTTGCTGTGTCAGATACAAAAGCGTATGAGCGTGGCTTAGGAGGGTCAATGGTGAGATTTTTATTGGGGTAAATTGTTCCGTCATCAGCTGTGTAATCAGCTCCTTCTTTTATTGATTGTAAATATTTGATTGGTATTTGCAGTTCTTTAATTACATCACCCTTTAAATTTCGTAGTCGTTGTTTTTCTTTAAAAATAAAACCGCAAGTAGGCACACGGTGACGCAATGGAAATGACTCTATTGTTAAAACTTTATCTTCGTAAATAACTTCTTTGCCGGAGTAGTGCAATGGATGAAAAATAATTTCAAAATCGTTTTCCAATTCCATTGTTTCAGTCATAAAATCTAAAATGGTTTTTAATTTATAAGGAGCATAAATATGAAGCGGGTTTTTGCGACCGGTAAGGTTCATTGACGATAGTAAACCGAAAATTCCGAAAAAATGGTCGCCGTGCAGGTGACTGATAAAGATGTGATTGATTTTAGAAATTTTTATATTATATTTTCTCAGTTGAATTTGTGTTCCTTCGCCGCAATCAACCAAAAAAAAACGCTCAAGTATATTTACGGCTTGAGCGGTTGAAAATCTGTTGGGTGTAGGTAAAGCTGAACTACACCCCAGAATAGTTACATTAAAGGTCATTCTGTTCCTTCTTTGTTTATTAAGTTAACAGCATCTTCAATGGTATCTGTAATATTTAATACTGTATCTAACTGAGAGATAGTTATTAATCTTTCAACAGCTGTTTGTAATCCGGATAAAACGAATGTTCCGTTTGCATTTTTACAAAGTCTGTTTGCAACTAATATTGCAGACAATCCTGATGAATCACAATATCTGCAATTACTTAAATCAAGAATGATATTTTTTTCACCATTTCCGGCAATTAATACTAACTCAGATTTTAAAGAAGGAGCAATGTGTGTATCAAGTTTATCAACTACAACTTGAATCTGAGTAAAATTATCTTGTTTATCTATTTTAAAGTCCATGAAGAAAAATTTTTACATGGTTAATATTTCTTTTTTATCAAATATAATAAAAAGAATTCTTATAAAGTAAAAAAATGATATTTTTTTTATAATAATCTTTCTTTGAAAGTATAATGAAATATCAGCTATGCGTGTTTTATTATCTGTAACTCAATAATAAACAATAATAAAGCCCTACTTTTATAAGCAGGGCTTTATTTAATATCAAACAATAAGTCGATTGTTATTCTTCTGACTTATTTTCGTCTTCTTTTTTTGTGTCTTCAACAACTTTTTTGGCTTTTTTTGTTGTTTTTTCTTCAGCTTTCTTTTCTTCAGTTTTATCTTCAGCTTTATCTTCAGCTTTATCTTCTACTTTCTTATCTTCAGCTTTTTTTTCTACAACTTTATCTTCAACTTTTTTATCTTCAGCCTTTTTAGTTGTTTTTTTCGCTGTTTTTTTAGTTGCTTTTTCCGATTCGTTCATTTCGTTTCTTAAAGCAGCTAATTCCGCAATATCACCTAAAGTTGTTTTTTCAAGATTATTGGCGATGTTAGCTTGAGCTTTCTTATTAGCTTTAGAAGTACTATCTTTTTTAGCTTTATTTTCTGCTCTTTGAACATCTTCAAATACTCTTGCATGGCTTACAATAATCTTCTTGGCATCTTTGTTAAATTCAATAACTTTAAATTCAAGTTTTTCGTCTAACTTAGCCTGAGAACCATCTTCTTTAGTTAAGTGCTTAGGAGTGCAGAAACCTTCAACTCCGTAAGGAAGAGCAACAATAGCACCTTTGTCGGCTAATTCTACAATTGTTCCTTCGTGAATTGAGTTAACTGAGAATATAGTTTCGAATACATCCCAAGGATTTTCTTCAAGTTGTTTGTGACCAAGACGAAGTCTGCGGTTTTCTTTGTCTATTTCAAGAACCTGAACTTCAATTTCAGCTCCTATAGAAGTAAATTCAGCAGGATGCTTAATTTTCTTAGTCCATGATAAATCAGAAATATGGATTAATCCGTCAACACCTTCTTCAATCTCAACAAATACACCAAAGTTTGTAAAGTTACGAACCTTAGCTGTATGTTTAGAACCTACTTGATAAGTATCTTCAATTTTCTCCCATGGATCGGGTTTAAGTTGTTTCATACCAAGAGACATCTTTCTCTCTTCTCTGTCAAGAGTTAAAATAACAGCTTCTACTTCGTCACCAACTTTTAAGAATTCGTTAGCACTGCGTAAATGCTGCGACCATGACATTTCAGAAACGTGGATAAGACCTTCAACTCCCGGAGCAATTTCAACAAATGCACCGTAATCAGCCATAACCACAACTTTACCTTTAACTTTATCTCCAACTTTAAGATTTTCATCTAAAGCATCCCATGGGTGAGGAGTAAGTTGTTTAAGACCAAGAGCAATACGTTTTTTGTCATCATCAAAATCAAGGATAACAACATTTAGTTTTTGGTCTAATTGAACAATTTCTTCAGGGTGATTTATACGTCCCCATGATAAGTCGGTAATATGAATTAAACCGTCAACACCGCCAAGGTCGATAAATACTCCGTAAGATGTGATATTTTTAACAGTTCCTTCAAGAACTTGTCCTTTTTCAAGTTTAGCAATAATTTCTTTCTTCTGTTGTTCAAGTTCAGCTTCGATAAGAGCTTTGTGTGAAACAACAACGTTTTTAAATTCGTGATTGATTTTAACAACCTTGAATTCCATTGTTTTACCAACGTAAATATCGTAATCACGAATAGGCTTAACGTCAATTTGTGAACCGGGTAAAAATGCTTCGATACCGAATACGTCAACAATCATACCGCCGCGGGTGCGACATTTGATATATCCTTTGATGATTTCATCTTGTTCAAGCGATTGATTAACTCTATCCCATGAACGTAACGCACGTGCTTTTTTGTGTGAAAGGGTTAATTGTCCGTTTCTGTCTTCTTGACTTTCTACATAAACTTCAACTTTATCGCCAATTTTTAAATTGGGATTGTAGCGAAATTCGTTCATGTTAACAACACCTTCCGATTTATAGCCGATGTTGATTAAGGCTTCACGCTTGTTCATGGCAACAACTGTTCCGTCAACAACTTCATTTTCAGTTATTGATGACAGTGTTTTGTCGTAAAGCTCTTCTAATTTTTTTCTTTCGTCACTGTTATCTACAGTGTCATTTTCGTAAGCATCCCAGTCAAATTCTTCCTTAGTTGCTTCTGTTTTTACTTCAGCAGTTTCTTCTGTTTTTACTTCAGTGGTTTCTTCTGCTTTTACTTCAACAGTTTCTTCTGTTTTTACAGTTTCCTGCTCTTGTGTTTTTTCGTTTTGCTCCATTTCTTGAGCATTCATTTCTTTGTTTTCTTCCATTTAATTTAATATAAATTAATAAGTTAGACTTTATGTTGTTTTAAAATGTGCCGCAAAATAACAGTTTTATATTCAGAATGACAAATATTTATGAAAGTTTTTCTTTCTAAAATGTTATTATTTAAAATGATACAATGATTTAATGTAGTAATGTGATAATTATTTTAAAATCATTAAAAAATATTAAATTTGATAAAAAAAGTTGTTATGCTGTATGGTGATAATGATAATGTGAAAGTTTATAAGAATTTTTTCTTTACGGTTGTTGTTGTTTTATTGGTATCCGTAATATATTATTTTATAAATATGGGGTCTGATACTGCGGTGCAAGATGTTCGTCCCAAAGCATTGGAGTTTATGTATTATGTTCAAAACAATAATTTTGATTTAGCCCGAAAAATGCTTCTTAATGACAGTATTGATTTAAAAAAAATATTTACAGGAGACGGTATTGTTTTATCGTATAAAGAGGCAGGTTTTGGAGCCGATTCAAAAACCGATATTTGGATAAATATGTTTGTAAACGGATTACCTGCCGAAAATAGAAATGTTAATATTAACTTTAAAAAGGTTAACGATAAGTGGTTAATTAATAATATTGTAACAGATTATCATATCAATAGAATTGATAAATTAAATGTATTATTTTTTATTGATAAAATTATAAACGGAAATTATAATAGTGCTCATAAATTAACGCGAAATATTGATGATGCACGGATGTATAAAATAAAAGATGTTATTGATAATTATAGAAATAGCACAGATTGGGTTATAATAAAAGCAGAAAATATGCCTGCTCCGCATCTGAAAAATAAAATACCCGAAGAAACCAAAATATTTATTCAATCTGCGGATAAAAAATATACTTTGCAATTTATTTGTAAAAAACTCAAAAAGGAACATTGGATTGGAGATATAAGGATAATTGACAGTATTTAAATTAAAATAATTTAATTAATCAAATTGAGTTTAGTGAGATATTTTACAGTAATTATTTGTATTGTTTTTACTTTACAAATAAGTGTTAAAGCAAAAGAAACATACAAAAGAAATAAATTCAACACAAAATATTTGTTTTATACAAACACATTTGAAATTAATGATACGATTAAAGCAAATAAAAAACTGCAACTGTTAAAAAAAAGTATTCTTCCGGTATCGTTCATTGGAGCAGGCATCATAATAAATAATAGTTGTTTTGAAAAGCAGTTGAATGAGGATATTCAAACTAAAATACATGGTTTTTCAACAAATATTGATGATTATATGGTATTTGCTCCTGTTGCTGAAATGTATATTTTTGATATTGCCGGAGTAAAAGCAAAAAATCATTGGTTTAACCAAACAAAATATCTGTTTATATCAAATGTAATATCGGCAGGTATTGTTTATTCTATAAAATATACGTCAAACAAAGCACGTCCTGATGGCACTCCGTATTCTTTCCCGTCGATGCATACAAATTTGGCTTTTGCAAATGCAACTGTTTTATTTAATGAGTTTAAACAAACATCGCCGTTAATTGCTTACAGTGGTTATATATTTGCAACCACTACGGGAATTTTTCGAATATTAAACAATAAACATTATCTGTCGGATGTGTTGGCGGGGGCAGGAATAGGTATTTTAACAACTGAGCTTGTATATTATTTTGAACCGTTGAAAAAGGTAAATCCGTTTAATAAATCTGAAAACATCTCTTTTTCGCCTGTAATTTACGGTAACGGATTGGGAATTTGTTTTGTATGCAAGTTTTAATATGGTTTACGTTACTTTGTTGTAGTCTGATTCCATTTTTGAAGTTAATATTTTTGTTAAAATTGCTTATTAAAATATCCTGATTTAACAACAATATTTGTTTGTTCTATTAAATGATAATACTAAAAAAAGCTGTCCTTTTCGGACAGCTTTTTTTTATATTTTTTGAAAAACAAGATATACTATCCTGCTCCAAAATTCTCAGCATCGGGTATAATATCAGCAAGTTTTTGCGGCTCATGAATTAATACCGGAATATGTTGCGGGCAAATATTTAATGCTTTTCCTTTGTAAACCATCTCAATCAAAGGCACTTCGTCTTGTGTGCGTTGACATAAAACACATTTTTTCTCTTCGTTCATATCTTTTGAGTTAAATTATTAATATAAAATTTTGTGCAAAAATAGTAAAAATGCAGGTAGCAAAAAAACAATTAAAGAATAAAATACCTAAAAGTATTTTATTGCTTAAATCTGCAAGGCTTAATAAGTTTCTATTGGTTATCATTTAATTAAATAATTATGAGTTTACTTTTATTAATTAAAGCTAATTATCTGAAATAGTGAATATTATAAAAAAACTCTTGCAGATATACGATTGTTGGCGTGCATTGTGTGTTGCGAAGAAATATAGTTTATATTTTTGTTTTATTTTCTAAAATATTGATAATTAAGTATAAATGTGATTTCAATCAAAATAGATTTGAATATTTGTAAAAACCGATAAATAGTTTATTATCCCTAAAAAATTGCTTAATTTTGTAAGAGTTTAAAAATTAATGAAATGGCAAATAGAAATTTAATACGATTTGACTGGGCAATTAAAAGGTTATTACGAAATAAAGCAGATTTTTCTGTCCTCGAAGGTTTTTTATCTGAACTTTTAAAAGAAGATATTACAATAGAAAGTATTCTTGAAAGTGAAGGAAATCAACTAACAGAAGCCGACAAATTCAATCGTGTTGATATTCTTGTAAAGAACTCAAAAGGAGAATTGGTAATTATTGAAATTCAAAACCAACAAGAATATGACTATTTCCACAGAATGGCTTACAGCACATCAAAAACTCTGACTGAATATATTTCAGTTGGTGAACCTTATCGAAACA
>Ga0256845_1000206_pt1 | contig 55605 bp, 44 predicted proteins | sample RiftiametaG_FD_189101 | JGI IMG/M metagenome (GOLD analysis project Ga0256845, IMG submission 189101) | Tube worm associated microbial communities from hydrothermal vent at the East Pacific Rise, Pacific Ocean - Riftia | ecosystem: Host-associated > Annelida > Integument > Unclassified ...
TCGGCATTGAGCTCTAATGAGCTGATATACCAACGCTCTTCTTGGGTCATTTTTCCCGTTGTTTTTTCAATCGTTTCCGATGAAATTCTTATAATACTTTTCAAGCCTTTCCAACGATAATCTTTCGTTATCCAAGATAAATCAATGAGCATTTGTTGACACTTTCGGGTTTCAATACGACCATGCCCACTGCTAATATCGGTATGCTCATCATAGTTTTCTTAGATATCCCTTCTCGTTCAACCTTGTGCCACCAAGCCTCTAGCTCCGCTTGCATACCGGAATGATTGCCTTTCAAAGCGAGAATGAAAATTAGTGGGGTCAAAATTAGTGGGGTCACGTCTTTCTATGCTCTTCAAAACTTTTTAACCAACGACTAGCGGTACTATAATGATGTCCCAAGTAATCACCAATCTCCCGCTGACTATATCCCCCAGAATAATACGCATCATAAATCGCGGCTGATCTATCTTTGTTTCTAAAGTAGGTACTTAAAGCATAAATTTTTCGACGCTGTTTCTAGGGTCTGTTGATCTTTTTGACTCTCTTTCGGTAGTTTTGCCAATACCTTAGTTACAAATTTGTCACGGCCGAGTGCCAACGGCCCTTGCAGCTCTTTAAGTGGCGGATCATTGTAAGTCCCCTCTTCAACAAATTCACAATATTTTTCAATCGCTCTTTTTTTCTGGCGACTAAACTGACTCAAAGTCCAATCAACATTGAGCCACTCCCCTGTTTTGTAATAACCAACCGTCGCTCGATAACGGCTCCATGGGGAATCAATGGACTGCTTGACCATTTTAACTCGAACAGAATTTAGCACCATGTATCAGCATAATTCAAGTAAATAACCGTCTTTATCCACTAATATCCCTTTAAAGCGACCCTGAAATAAATGACCATATCGCTTGTCTTTTCGGGTGTGGTTGTACCATTGGGTATATACACCATTAAGATGTCTCATCCCTTTCGATAGGCTGCTTTCTCTTGTTTCGATTAAAAGGTGATAGTGATGATCCATCAAACAATAGGCGTAAACGCTCCATTGATAGCGCTTGCAGGCTTGCTCTAGAACAGACAGAGTAAAGAAAGACGCGTCCCCATTGACTTGTTTTCATTATTCTTCGCTGATTCTTGTGTATTATAACGCTGTCAGCAAAATAGGCTTGCCGTTAGTGATCACCATGCTATGCTCAAACTGAGCAGATAAATTCCCCGTTTTAACAATCACTGTCCAACCTGTTTAACCTGAATCCGTTAGAGTCGTGGAAAGAGTGCTAGACCAAGGAATGCATGGAGTCGCTAAAAATGGCGTTATTACCTTGCCGGTGAGGAGTCAATTTTTTGCATCACCAAGCGCGCTGGCGCTATTTATCGTGCTTCAACTGATTATACTAGGTTTAAGAACATAGCAGGGATCAGAATAGCATAAATAATAGACCTCAAGTAGGTTTTACAATGTTCTACTTTCTCCAACCAAAATGCTTACAGATCACCAGATACCTCTATGTCAATATCTTTGTTTGAGTTATTTTTCATAAAATATGAATCATCTCGACAAGCCACTCCCATCTATCGATGTAAGATCACCATTTAACTTATCCACAGATGAATTCATTTTCAATATTGCTTAATTTCCACCTCACGGACCCCATTAATAGGAGTTTCACCATTATAATTCACTGAATTTGACCAACAATAATTGGCACTATTTAAAAAATTAGGCTACATTGAATAGTGGCATTTAAAAATATGGCTATATTTCCAATAGTTTTGTTTTTTATTAAGTTGGTTGAATGTCATCCAAAGGTCGAACAAACCTATCAACTTGCATCTGTCGCTCAACGATATTGTAGGTTTAGCTAAATTATACATCAGGTAAATTGGCATAAAAAAGGGATCGTCATGAATAAAACAAAGGTTATAAAAAAAACTAAGAGCAATCAAAAAATCACACCTAAAATCAAGAATGCCCCCAAAGACTCAAAAAAATCAAAGGCCGACGATCAACTTGCCGCAATTCGAAACATACTATTTGGCGAGCAAATTTTAAAACTCGAACAAAATATTCAAAATAAATTTGAAATGTTAAATGGGAGAATAGACAACCTTGAGAAACTCATTTCTAATAATAGCGATGAATTTGACAAGAAGTTAACCGCTTCATATCACGACCTTGTAGAACACCTTAAGACCAATGACTTAAAGCATGTTAGCCACAAGAGTTTGCTAGATAAAAAACTCTGTACGCTAGATAAAAACCTTGATGAATTCCGGCATGCTACCGAAAAAGACTTTGTTCATACTCAAGATACGCTAACCCACACTGCAAATAAAATTAATCATTCTCTCAATCAAGAGGTAAAGCGTTTAACAGAAAAAATTGAATCAACTTCCAAGGAGCTTAGCGCTAAAAAAGCCGATCGCAAAGCCATCGCAAACTTACTTGAAAGCATGGCGAGTAATCTTACGCAAAGCCAGGCCTAACTATGCTAAATGGGCAAACTGAAAAAGAGGTAGATGACCAATGCACCTCTTCACCAGGTGATTATGAACGCCTTCGCTCACTGTTACTTGGCGATGATTATGAAAAAATCATTCAACAAAGATTAGCACAAAACAATATTGACCGTTTCGCCGAAGTGATCAGCGAAGCCTTTAGGCTCAGAAATCAACAAGACAGTTCATTATCAGAAGAAATGTCTCCTGTCATTGAAGCTTCAATCGATACATCCATCAAAAATAATCCTGAACGAATTACCAACATTATTTTCCCAATAATAGGGCCAGCGGTCAGAAAAGCGGTTTCCAGCGCGCTGTCGGATTTAATGCATTCACTAAACTATTTTCTACAACAGAGTTTAACCGTCCGAGCTCTAGCTTGGCGATTTAAAGCTTGGCAATTAGGCATCTCTTATGGGCAATATGTCTTAATGCATTCGATACAATATCAGGTGGAGCAGGTCTTTCTTATTCACCGTAAAAGCGGAGTTTTAATCCAATCGGCTGTTGCAGAAGGTATAAAATATCAGGATCCTGATCTCGTCTCTTCAATGCTAACTGCAATAACTGATTTCGCCAATGACTCTTTTAACCAAGACTCTGAGAGTTTAAATGTTCTTCAGTTTGGTAGCCTAAACCTTCTAATAGAGTCTGGGCCTCACGCGGTGATAGCCTTTGCCGTTCGTGGTATATTGAGCAATGATATTAGGCAATATAGTTCCGAATTACTGGAAAAAATTCATATATGTTACGCAAAACAACTGCATTCCTTTGATGGTGATACAACACCTTTTGACTCTTGCATTGGTTGGTTACAAAAAGCCCTGTTAAAGAAAAACAAATCTCCCGAAAGATCTCGACCCTGGTTAGCAATAATAGTACTCCTATTGCTTAGCTCACTCAGTTCACTTTATATCTATCAAAAATGGCAGCTTAACAATTCCGTACAACACGTTGTGGATCAAATAAATAATCAAATGGGCTACCAAGTATTACAACAGAATTACAAAAATGATGAATTGCATCTCCTGATCCTTCATTCCCCTTTAACTCCATCTATAGAAGATCTACTGAAAAAAATTAGGAATAACCACTTTAAAATCATTGTCGAGGAGAAACTAAGTTCTCTTGATTCACCTGAATTATATGTTCCCTATTTGGCTCAAAAGTACCAATCAACATTATCAACCAAACGCGAAGGTCAATTGATTCAATTATTAGTCAGTGGCAAGATTTCACCGAACAATCTTTCCGATTTAAAACAAGATAGACTGGTAAAAAATTATTTCAACTTAGTCATATCAAAAACTTTAATTTTGACCACTAACATTTCAGTTGAAGCCAAAAATAGGCTTGAGGTCGAAGCTTTGGTTAACCAAATCAACAGTCAGCACTTCTATTTCAACCTTTCTTCAACTCAACTGGCCAGCGATAGCTATGAAAATCTAAATACAACGATTGCTCAGATAAAGAGGGTCATTTTGCTAGAAAAATTGGCCAATATTAGCATTAAACAAATAAGCATTTCTGGATATTCCGACAATAAGGGAAGAAAAAATTCCAATCTAGATCTAAGTTCCGAACGTGCGAAGCTTATTGAAAGCATATTAAAGGCCAATGGGATAACAGAGAGTTTAATAATCAGTTGGGGCTATGGCGCACAAGATTTACCATCCGTACCAAGTGATCGTCAAAGGAGAGCAAGAGTCGAAGTACTTTATATTCCTAACAGGGTGCCCCATGATTAACAAAAAAATATGTATGGTAGGCGCATTTGCCGTTGGTAAAACAAGTTTGGTTAAACAATTTGTCGAAAGTATTTTTAGCGAAAAATACCACACAACTATCGGCGTAAAAATTGACAAAAAAACAGTCCTACACGGCGATCAAACTATACAGTTATTAGTTTGGGATATTGAAGGAGTGGATGTTTTTACGGATTTAAAACCATCTTATCTGCGAGGTGCTAGCGGCATTATATTAGTCGTTGATGGGACAAGAAGTCAATCACTAAAGACTGCCAAACATATAAAAAAACTGGTTAATAACACCTTGGGTGAAATACCTATTATTCTTGTAATTAACAAAGCGGATCTGAGTGAGAGCTGGCAATTTTCCTCATTAGAGACTGCATTTCTAGGAATAAGTGAGCAAAATACTTTTGTAACCAGTGCTAAATGCGATCGAAATGTAGAGAATGCTTTCGAAAAACTTACCGATTTAATGATTTGTCAAGCAAACATCTAGCGATAAAGAGGCTCAAAAATGGAATTACAGAAAGAGAACGAGCTGCAACAAATATCTATGTTTAAAGAAATTTTTTCTCAAATGAATTTCGCGGCATTCAAGTTTACCAAGGATGAAAACTTCGCACCAATTTATCCTCCTCCAGAATGGTTTCTTTCTCTTTACAGTCACAAGAGCGATATCATACTTGATAATAACCAATATTCTTTGGTCATGGCATTTCCTTTTGTAGAAAATTTTTTGTTTGACGCAAAATCCATCTGGGATAAATCCACGAACTGCCAGCTCCGATCTGGTTTATGGACAGAAATCCCGAAAAACGGAACTGAATTATATCTTGAGGTAATTGCTATAAATGCAAACAAAATTCCTATTTTATTGTTTGCCAACGAGACAATTAATTTTGATATCCGCCATAAAATTTTTCAAACAGCACGTAATCTTGCACTGCAAAATGAACAATTAGAAAATACTGTCAGGATCCATCAACAGCAGCTACAACAACAACTTGAATCTTACTACAAAAAACAACAGTCTATTACACAACTAAACAAAGATATAGAAAAAGAATCATCAGCCGTTCTCATTTGTCGTCAAGATGGTACCATTGAAACCTATAATAAAGCATTGATTGACATTTACTCTTTTTCTGACAATGCTGAATTTAAAAGTCGGTTAATTTTAGAAAAATGGGTAAAAGAAGCAGAAAAACTCTACCCAGAAATTCACCGAATATTAAAAGTCGGAAAACATTGGGAAGGAGAATTTGAAACTAAAGGAAGCAATGAAAAAAAATTATGGATTAGGTTAATGATAACGCCTGTTATTAATGACCAAGACGAAATCCTACACTATATTTGCATCGCAAATGATATTAGCAACACCAAAATTTCTCTATCAGAAATAGAAAAGCTGACCAAAATTGACCACACAACAGGATTACCCAATAGAAAAAGTTTCTGGCATTGCTTATCCGAAGAAATAGACCAACACAAACTCCATGGCAACAACTTAGCTTTATTTTATATCGACCTAGATCAATTCAAACAAATCAATGATGAACTGGGCCCAGAGCAAGCAGATTTTGTTTTGAAGACCGTGGCATCTCGTTTAAAACGATGCCTTAAAAATCAAGACTATGTAGCGCATTTAGGTGCGGATGAGTTTGCAGTCATTGTAACTAAATATTCTAACACTGGCTCTCTAGAAGACATTGCCCAAAGAGTCATTGAAAGCATTTACAGAGAAATTTCGTTTAACGAATTTGTCCTCAATGTATCTGCTTGTATAGGAATTTCTATTTTTCCTCTGCATGGGAATAATGCACGTCAAATTGTCAAAAATGCAGATTACGCAATGTACCATGCAAAAGAAATGGGCCGGAATCAATATCAATTATATGACCCTGAGACAGCCAGAAGTGGTATTTCAAGACTGCACATTGAGCAAGGATTAAAAAATGCTATCGAAAATAATGAATTTGAATTGCTCTACCAACCACAAATCAGTATCGGTCCACAAAGTATTCATCGTGCCGAGGCACTTCTTCGTTGGAACAACCCTACTTACGGGGTAATTTCACCAGCTAGTTTTATTTCTATGGCGGAAGAATCCAGCCTCATTATTGACATCGGTCGGTGGGTGATAATGACCGCTTGCAAGGAAATACAGCATCTCACCAACAAAAATCTGAATGCCAGAATTAGCATCAATGTATCTCCAAAGCAATTTGAATTTTCAGATTTAGCTGAAGATATCATTGAAAACCTAAAAAAGTATTCTATAGCACCTCAACAACTTGAAATCGAGGTCACCGAGAGTGCATTTGCTGAAAATATAGAAAATCTTATCTCCCAGCTCATTGAGATTCGCTCACTAGGTGTATCGATTTCGTTGGATGATTTTGGTACGGGTTACTCATCATTAAGCTACCTAAAAAGCTTACCTGCTGATCAACTAAAAATCGATCGTAGTTTTATCAGCGAATTACCGGAAAGTGTTCACTGCAAGAGCATTGTTAAATCTTTGATTGGCTTAGCTCACGAATTATCAATAGAGGTTATCGCGGAAGGTGTTGAAAATCAGCAACAACTTGACTACTTGAAAAACCTAAAATGTGACTATTTCCAAGGCTATTTATTTTACCCCCCACTGACTGCTGATGAATTGCTAGCCATGTATGAGAACTTGAAATTAAGTGCCTAAATTAGTTTATGAAGCGATACAAGATAGTTGGATCACGACTATCGATCTTCTAGCATAATATGACTATTCGTAGACAAATACCATTATTAAAGATTAGATGCCGCGCCAGCAAACCGAGTATAACCCGCTCTTATGATAGGACTTGCAAACATTTTTTCACGAGAACAATCACTACTTTCGTTATTCGGTAAACGCATTTCACCACAATGACTACAGGCCTTTATTTTTAGACGACCTTTTTGAAATGTTGTCCAATCATGATTAGAATTTGTCATAACACTTTCCTTTTATGTCAATCAATGCCAATAAAAAAGACTCTTTAATTACGCCGTATTATCGCAACGCAGAGTAAAATAATTTGTTTGACAGAACTGTGACATAGGTCACAATTAATTATCCAGTAAACCGGTTTCGTCTATTGAGTCTCATTTTTATTTGGAATATATTTCAAATTGAAATATGTGCAGCTGTTACAATAATTCAGTACCATTTCTCTGATTCTATTTAGCGGCTGATAACATCTATAACCCAACCCACGATCACCGACAGATATTTTCGTATGTTCGATCTTTGGAACAATAATCCCTATCCTCTCCTTTCATAGATATAAAAATAAAGCGTTTATGAAACAGTTCTACTCATTGGATAAAAGGATATTATGATGGCGACAAAATTTGTCTAGGACATTGTTCAACTTAATCTAGGTTCAATAAAATTGTCCGACATACTCCGAAATTAAGGTACGTTTTTGAGGATCTTCGTCCATAAAAAACACTTTTACTTGGATTAATTCACTGTCTGGCCTCGCTTCGTTACTTTTGAGTGTCTGGACAAAACCATTAATTCGCATGACCTTTTTTTCTTCACCGCGATTAAATTCCATATCAATCGAGACTTGCTCCAGCAAAGTGGGCATATAATCAGCATATTTGAATACACCAAGCATGCTTTTAAGGTCGAGTTTTTTCAAAGCACAGCGAACCTCTCCGTTAGCGGTTCTAAGCAATGCTACCCCTTTAGTAAGCTCTCTTTTGACTTTTACCTTCGGCTCCAGTTTAGTCTGTTGCCCGGTGAGAATGGAGACAGAATCCCCACCACCTAGTTCGGTTCTAAAAGTCGAGCTTACTGGTATTTCAACCCCATGGCGCATTAATGCCTTTGCCACTTTATCCAAGAATTGTTTGTTATTAAAAGGCTTTACTAGATAATCACTAACACCAGACTGAATGGCTTTCATCACAAATTCTTTATCGCCGCGACTGGTAACCATGATAAAAGGTGTATCTTTCAGTTTTTCTTGCTCTCGTACCCATCGTAACAACTCTTCACCATTCATTTCTGGCATTTCCCAATCACACAAAATCAAATCCACCGGTTGTCTTTTTAACAGGCTCATTCCAACTTGACCGTTATTGGCATCAAAAACGATCGCATCAGAAAAATTTTGATGAATAAATTTTTTGATCAGATCACGGATCATCGTTGCGTCATCAATTACGGCTATCTTCAATTGGCTCATATTGTCTCCAGAGATGCTCACTATAATTAATCTATACCCCTTCACAGGGATACTAGTGTAAAGTTAAGTGTAGTTGAGATTCTGGAGCAATCTGAATAAAAATTGACTGGCATAAAATACCATAATATTGTCAAATTTTGATCGAAGTTACATTAATAATAATGTGCAACATCTACAATTGGTTATTGAGCATGAGCTGGATGGTATTGTTGATGACCCTGTTGTTGTCTCCTATCGCTCGGCGATAAATATTACTGGAAATGCGCTCAGTTCATGTCCAATTGTTGTTTCTTCTTCACCGGTATCTTTGATTTTTAGTAAAAAAACAGTTCCTCTAGAACTGGTCAAGAAAATTGACTTGGTCATTTGGGAAATCAAACAAAACAAAGACTATCAAAAGACTTGGGTATGGTGATTATTCTAAGTTTAACCTAGAATAATCAACAACCTATCGGGTATTCGGAATGGCAAGATACGAAGAGAGGTTTAACTTAAGAGAAACGGACTGCACCTTATTTGCATAAAATTGTTCAAATACCTCATTTTGTGATATATTGAAGCATATGCATCATAAAGAATCACTTCCAAATGAATACCAATCATAAAATTAAACCTGATCCTGCTTGTGTCCTTGGAAAAGCGGTTCTGGAAACGGCTAGCTTTTTGGGTCTATCTGCAGAAATTTTAGGCAAAATACTGGGGAGAGATCGAACATCCATCACTCGTCTTAAAAAAAATCCGAGTATCGATCCTTACAGTAAAACTGGTGAACTAGCACTATTACTTATTCGTGTATATCGTGGTTTGTATGCCATTTTAGGAGGCAATCAACTGGCCATCAAAGAATGGCTTAGACAAAATAATCGGGCACTTCATGGTCAACCGATCTTTCAACTCCAATCAGTCACCGGACTGACATCAACCGTTCAATATGTTGATGCGATGCGGGGCAAAATTTAGTGTCATTATGGCACTCGCTAGGTGGCAAAAACCACATTACCTCTCTCAATATGAAATTATATCGAATGGTCGAAAATCAAGAAGAAATAGCGACTACATTAATTACTGCCAATAGTGACGAACAAACTATCCTAGAAGATTTATTGGAACAAAACAAACCCGTTCAATCCGAACCAGTCAGTCAACGCCACTATTTAATCAAAACCCCATTTCGATACCCACCGCTTCGCCAGGGTTCACGTTTCGGAGCTCATTGGGAGCCCAGTTTATTTTATGGTGCGACTAAAAAACAAACGGTACTGGCCGAAGCTGCCTTTTATCGTTTCCTGTTTTTGGCTGATATCGAAAATCCAGATGCTTTGACCAAACATAACTTGCAATCAAGTCATTCAGTGTTCTATATTTCTGCTCATTCAGAAAAATCCATCCAACTAACTCAACCACCATTTTTAGCTCATAAAAATGAGATAAGCGCAGCTGATAGTTTCATTGTTTCGCAACAGTTAGGTAAGGATATGAGAGAAGCAGGAGTTGAACTATTTAGCTTTTATTCTGCAAGATTGCCCGGTGCCATTAATGGAGCAGCCTTTGTTCATTCTGCAATCAAATCAAACCATCCAAAAGAGATAGAGCACTGGCAATGTCTAACTCAATCTCAAAGAGTCGTTTTTCACAATGCTGAATCAAAAAACATGCAAGAATTTACCTTTGATCAGTTTTGCCAAGATGGCAAACTTCAAACGGTTGATGAACAACTTATGCCAATCAATCTAAACCGAGGCTGAAACGATTGATAGTATTTTTAGTTACCTTCAGGAACGATCAATTGCACAGTCGTTCGATATTGTCTTCCCTTTCGTTCTACAATAATTTCGACTGTATCTCCCCCCTTATGCTGCTCCAAAATAGTCAGTAGATCATCGTTATTTTTTATTTTTGTTTGAGCGATGCTAATAATAATATCCCCCAATACTATTTCGCCGCGCCGATTACGACTCATACCCTCTATTCCCGCTTTGTCAGCGGGCATATCGGGAGTTGTACTGACGATCACCACACCTTCAACACCATAACGCTTTGCCCAATAATCTGGCGCGGTTTCAATTCCTAGGCTCGGTCGGATAATATGACCAAACTCAATTAACTGCGGAACAATTTTCTTGACCGTATTCACCGGGATCGCAAAACCAATTCCGGCACTGGCCCCTGAAGGACTATAAATAGCCGTGTTTACACCCACTAACTGTCCAAGAGAGTTCAGCAAAGGCCCACCTGAATTGCCCGGATTAATCGACGCATCCGTTTGAATCACACCGCGTATTTTACGTTCGGTAACAGCATCGATTTCACGCTCCAAAGCACTGACCACACCCACGGTCAAAGTAGTATCGAGCCCAAAGGGATTTCCGATAGCAATGACTTTACGGCCAACCTCTAACAATGCCGAATCACCAAGCGGTAACGCGAAGAGCTTTTTTGAAGTTGTCACTTTGAGCACTGCCAGATCTTTGTCCGGTGCAACCCCTATGACCTTGGCATCTAATTCAGAACTATCCTGTAAAGTGATGGTGACCTTACTGGCTCCCTGAATGACATGATAATTAGTCACAATAATACCTGATTCGTGCCAAACAAAACCTGTTCCGGTCCCCTGTGGGATCTCATGGACGTTAAATGAAAAAAAGTCTTGTCGAATAGCTTTGTTAGTCACATAAACGACCGATGGACTGGCCTTTTTAAAGATTTCAATATTATTGGCTTCATCTTCAGTTTTGAAACTCAGGTAATTTTGGTCGAATGCGTTAACGCTAGCTGAGATAAAATAAAGTGTAGTGATTAATAGACAGTGTATTAGCTTGATACCCATCAAAGACTCCCAATTGAAATAATGATATTCATTATTGATACTGAATCAAGGAAATGGACATTTTAAATAATTTAACTTCGACAAACAAGCTGCAATCAAATTCTGTAAAAAACTATTCCACCAGCAACATCCCTTTATACATTTGCATCTGACAATGAAAAGGATATTCCCCTTTTTCCATCGGTGTCAGAATAATCGCCATTAGTTTATCCTTTACTAGTTCTTCAGTAATTTCAAAATCAGATCTTATCATCAGGATTAAGTTGTGATACGGACTAATTGATATTTTTTCCCCCTCTTTTGATTCAAACTATTTGTTTGTTTTTTCAATGATCATTTTTCGCCACAAAAAATAAACCGCCGGAACAACCACTAAAGTTAACAGAACAGAACTCACCATACCACCCACCATAGGTGCGGCGATTCGACTCATTACCTCTGATCCAGTTCCAGTTCCAAGTAAAATAGGCAACAAACCTGCAACGATCGCAGCAGCGGTCATCATTACTGGCCTCACCCGCATTCCAGCGCCATGTAATACCGCATTTGCGAGCGCCGCAACCGTTGGTTTTGTATCTGTTTTATCACAATCAGCGAGCATCGCTTGATAGGCTTGATTAAGGTATACCAACATGATCACCCCGATTTCCACCGATACACCAGCAAGCGCGATAAAACCAACTCCTACCGCCACCGAAAAATTAAACCCCTGTAAATACATCAACCAGATACTACCGACCATTGCTAAAGGCAGCGTTCCCATAATAATGGCCACTTCTACAAAATTACGGAAATTGATATATAATAATATAATGATAATAAATAGAGTTAACGGTACAACATAAGTTAGTTTCTCTTTTGCACGAACCATATATTCATATTGTCCCGACCAGCCAATCGAATAACCGGCTGGTAATTTAAGTTCCTTAGCGACAACTTTTTGTGCTTCCACTACATAACTGCCCACATCCACACCTTCGATATCAATAAACGACCAACCGTTTAAACGGGCATTCTCACTTTTGATCCCTGGTGGACCATCTTCGATAAATACATTGGCAACATCGGCCAGTGCAATGCGTTGCCCGGAGGGCGTTACGATCGGCAGCAATTTCATTTGCTCCGGTGAATTTCGATAATCCTGAGGGTAGCGAATATTAACGGGATATCGTTCTAGTCCTTCCACTGTCTGAGTGACATTCATGCCACCAATCGCTGCCACAACCACCTGTTGAACATCGGCGATGTTTAGACCATAACGAGCGGCTTTTTCGCGTTGGATATCCACCTTAATATAACGACCTCCGGCTACTCTTTCGGAGTAAACTGATGCGGTACCGGGAACATTTTTTAAGATTTTTTCTATCTGTTTACCAATGTCCTGGATAACCGTTAATTGCGGGCCGGATATTTTGATCCCCACTGGAGTTTTAATTCCGGTGGCCAGCATATCAATTCGTGTTTTTATGGGCATGACCCATGCGTTAGTTAAACCAGGAAATTTGATCAGATCATCCAGTTCTTTTTTGATCGACTCGGCCGTCACACCTTTACGCCACTCACTTTCTGGTTTAAGTTGGATAAAAGTTTCGATCATGGTGAGTGGCGCGGGATCGGTTGCCGTTTCTGCGCGACCCACTTTACCAAAAACGGTTTTCACTTCCGGCACACTTTTGATCAGTTTGTCGGTTTGTTGCAATAACTCTCTAGCTTTACCAATAGAAATTCCCGGATAAGTGGTCGGCATATACATAATATCGCCTTCATCCAAAGGTGGAATAAATTCACTGCCAATTTTATCCAGTGGCCATAAGCCAATCATTAAAATTCCTAGAGCCGCTAGCAAAGTCATTCTGGGATACTGCAAAACATTTTTGAGTATTGGCATATAGACGGCAGTTAAAATCTGATTAATCGGATTTTTATGTTCTGGCAAAACTTTTCCACGAATAAAATATCCCATTAAAACCGGCACCAAAGTAATTGCCAGAGCGGCAGATGCTGCCATCGCATAGGTTTTAGTAAACGCTAACGGCGCGAACATTCGTCCTTCTTGGGCTTCTAATGTAAACACCGGTACAAAACTGACTGTGATGATGAGCAAACTAAAAAACAGTGCGGGTCCCACTTCACAGGCAGACTCGACAACAATCTGCCAACGCTGTTTGCTTGTAAAATCAGTCCCTTCTGCCAAAGGAGTACGCTCCATATGTTTGTGCATATTTTCGATCATCACAATCGCGCCATCGATCATCGCACCAATAGCGATCGCAATTCCGCCGAGTGACATGATATTGGCGTTCAGTCCTTGCCAATACATGATAATAAATGCGGTCAAAATCCCAACGGGTAAACTGACAATTGCCACCAATGAAGAACGCACATGAAACAAAAATAAAATACAAACCAGTGCCACAACACCAAATTCTTCCAACAGCTTAAACCATAAATTTTCTACCGCTCGTTCAATTAAGGCACTCCGATCATAAACCGTAACTATTTCTACACCGTCCGGTAAACCTTTTTTTAGTTCTTCTAATTTGGCCTTAGTGGCATCAATGACTTTTTGCGCGTTTTCGCCAAAGCGCATAATGACAATTCCGCCGACGACTTCGCCTTCACCATTTAATTCTGCAATACCACGACGCATTTGTGGACCAATACCTATATCGGCGACGTCTTTTAATAGTAATGGCGTACCATTTTGATTCACTCCTAGGGGAATATTTCCAAGGTCTGTTTCATTTTTAATATATCCGGTTGCCCTCACCATATATTCCGCTTCGGCCATCTCCACTACTGACGCACCAATTTCCTGATTACCTCGTTTGATCGCCATTTGAATATGGGATAGTGGAATGCTAAAAGCTCTGAGCTTATCCGGATCAACCCGTATTTGATATTGCTTAACCATACCGCCCAATGCACTCACCTCAGAAACACCTGGTAGAGTTTGCAGTTCATATTTTAAGAACCAATCCTGAACACTACGTAGCTGACTAATATCGTTTTGTCCGGTTTTGTCCACCAATGCATATAAGTAAACCCAACCGACACCGGTGGCATCCGGACCAAGTTGCGGCCTAGCATTCGTAGGAAGTGATGGAGCCACCTGACTTAAATATTCCAGCACTCGGGTTCTTGCCCAATAAAGATCGGTTTTCTCGTCGAAAATAATATATACGTAGGAGTCCCCAAAAAATGAATAACCTCGAACGGTTACCGCGCCAGGCACGGAAAGCATCGCTGTAGTAAGCGGATAAGTCACCTGATCTTGCACTACCTGCGGCGCTTGTCCGGGATAAGATGTTTTTATGATCACTTGTACATCGGAGAGATCCGGTAATGCATCCACCGGAGTGTTTTTTAAAGAATACAAACCAACGCCAATTAGCATGATGGTTGCCAGTACCACAAAAAAGCGATTGCCAACTGACCAATGAATAATTGATTTAATCATTTCAATAACTCCTATTGATCATTAGTTTCTACGGTTTCAGGCATACTCTCAGAAGCAAGATCTTGTGGATACATTTGTGTAATCACAAAATTATCGCCACTCATATGAAAAGTAAACTGGATAACCATATCTTTTTCTAACTCTGTCATATCAACATCTTCACTCACCAGAAAATCCAGAGTAGCCGCTGGACGCCCCCATTTTTCGACAGGACCTCGACTGATATTTAGCATTCTGTGTCCAAGCATAATACTATTAATGACACCTTCTACATCTACAGAACTTACTTGGCTAGTAGAAAAAGTGCTATCTGAAAAAATAGTCGCTTCGAGCGGATGGTTCATTCGCTTAAAATCAGAGGATTTACTCGATTCAGAATCAAGCAAAAACTGTGCAGATGAAACAACCATTTCACCCGCATCAAGACCGGCCAAAATTTCGACTGCAGTATCATCAAATCGACCAACCTTTACTTCAATTGATTTAAAACGCCCCTCGCCAAGCGCCAAAACCACCCGATCAGAACGACCACTGCGGATCAATGCTTCTCTTGGGATCAACAGGGATTTTTTTGACACTCGAGGATGAATAATCACTTGGGCGAACATATTAGGTTTTAGTTGATTGTCTTTATTGTTAAAGCGTAATCGTACTTTTATCGTTCGCGTTTTAGGATCAAGAGTGGGGTAAACGTAATCCACTTCGCCTTGCCAATCGATACCGGGCAGATAGGCTAGCGACATACTGACCGCTAGTCCTTTACTGACCTGTGATGATTGACGCTCAAAGATTTCAGCTTCGACCCAAACCTGATCCAGTTTGCCAATCGACATAATTGTTGTACCCGGTTTAACGAAAAATCCTTCTCGAATATTTAAGTTGTCGATCACGCCACTTTGTGGAGTATAAAAGGTAATAGTTTGTTTAACTCGCCGAGTCTTTTTGAGATTTTTAATCGCGCTTTTTGGTAGTTGCAATGCACTCAACCGGTCTTCTGCGGCACTGATTAGACGTTGGTTTTTTCGTTCAAGAGCCAGTAGATATTCTTCTTGCGCATTCACTAAGGCGGGCGAATAAATTTCGTACAAAGGTTCATTTTTTCCGATCGGATCGCCCGCAGCTTTAACGTAAAGTTTTTCAATCCAGCCTTCTACCCGTGGATGAATGTGGACCAATTGATCCTCGTCGTACTTAACATAACCCACTGTTTTAATTTGAGAATGCAATGATTTATATTCAGCCATGGCCGTTCTAACACCTAAGTTATTGATTACTTCTGGCGATATTTTGATGGTACCGGGTCCTGAGTCGGAACCTGTATTTGTCCCCCCCCCATCATCGGCATACACTGCCACTAAATCCATACCCATGGGCGATTGACCGGGTTTATCCCTTCGATAATTGGCATCCATCGGTGCCACCCAGTAGAGTGGTTTTTTCTCCTCAGGTGCGGATACCATAGATCTAGGATCCGCTGAAAAATCGACTAATGTTGAATATAAAACAATGGTGACTAAGGCGCCGATAACAGCCCCTGTTAACATCGATTTTACCGAATTGGATTTTGGGGGGCCCATTTTTTCTATGTTTGATTGATGATTCATTTCATTTCACCTATATTTTTATTTTCTTCTAATGTAGTAAATTCGCCAATATTCCCGATAAAAAAATAATTTAACTGCACAATATTTTTTTGCCTTTCCACATCTATATCTAGCGCATCAATACTCGTATTAAGTTCCGCTATTTTCGATCGAATTACTTCGGCGAAATCGCCATCGTCATTGGTATAAGCGCTTAATGAGGCTTCTACCTGATCACGCATTTGGGGGATCAATTTATTTCGATAGAGTAATTGTCGCTGTTCTAGTCGCAACAATTGAGTTCGAGTTGCCTGAACCGAAGCAATCATTTTTCTTAACAATTGCCATTTTTGAGTTTTGATTGCAGATGAGGTTGACACAGCCGATTGCACTTGCTTGTCTTGACGATTACCGGTAAACAGGGGAATATCAAAAGATACACCAATGGAAAATAGATCAGCACGCTCTTGCCCTAATGGGTTATCATTTCGATAACCATAACTGGCATTAATTCCCCACTCAGGTTTATATTTTTGCTTAGCCAGTACGATGCTACTTTTACTAGCTTTGATCCTTTGTTCGAGCGCAACCACCGATGGATGCTCTGCCAAAGACTCAAATAACTGTTGGCTGCCAATTTCTGTTTTGGAAAAAAATAATTCTGAGAATTGTGCTTTAATATCAGGCATTTTTTTTGTGACCATCAAAGAAGAGGTTTGAAATAAAAAATGCTCCGATGATAGAGCAAGCACTTTTGAAGATCGCTCTACATCCTTCTGTAAAAAGCCATCACCCTCTAACAAGTCATCACTTAACCACTCTGATAGCCTTTGCAAACCAACCTCTTTTTTCTGACTAAGTATGGTGAGACGATCGTCCAAACGAGTTAGCTCAAGTTGCGCTCTCACAATATCCTGCTGTCTGGTTTTACCGATGGTTGAAGCATAATTCGCCTGAGCGACATCCGCTAATTGCTCGAACAAGCCTCGATCTTTTTCAATTAGAACAATACTTTGCTGGGCTTTATAAACATCCAACCAAATTTTACTGATCTTCACTTTTAGCTTCGCTTTACGATCTTCTCGCTGAAAAGGATATTCGCTGGCAAGCCATTTGAGTTGCTGCCGTTTTATTGCCAAACTATCCCCTCGAGGCAGCATTTGAGTAACACCAATCTTAAACTGAGTCATTGCTTCTTGGCCGAAATCAAAACTATCAGTGGCGATATTCGCCAGTCCAATTGATATTTTGGGATCAGGTAATGTACCGGCAGCAATACTCATTAATTCAATCGAGTTTTGCCGGTGCCGATTACCTTGGAGCCAAGGATCATTTTGGATGGCGGAGTTGATTGCCGCATCAAGCGTTAGCATTGGTTGCTCTGCATTACTGAATGTTGATTGAACTAATAAAAATAGTCCGCACAAAAAACGACCTCTAGTCGATGCTCGCCTAGCAGAATGATGAATATTCATATTGTTAGCCTAAATTAAAGAATATGTTTGAAAGCTTTGATTAGTAGACACCCCTTTTATCGAATGTGGCTGAGAAAGCCCCCTCAACAACCATCTCAAAATTAAACACTGATGTGGGTAGCCACCAGCTCAGAGGTAACCGATAAAAAAGTTAGTCTAATGATACAGATCCTGAACGGATCTATTTTGTGTTAGTGAACAATAGGAGGACGATAGGGAGAAGATAAAAATTGGCGTGGCGCCATTGTATGATCGGAACTAATGTTGTTTTGAATAAACGATTCAGACTGTAGAGGGATTTCATTCGCAACTGCAACCGTAACGATCAAACAGCCATTCATGGAGCAGTTACCATCATCGGAACAACAATCTTGCATCATTGTCATTGATTGTGCATTGGCTTGATTCACTTCTATTGTCGAAGGATCAACCGGGTGCACCATATCACTCATCATTTGCATATCAGAATGAGACATTGGTTGCGACATCATAGAGCAAGAAACAACAGGCGATGCACTCGCATGACCCCAAAAAATCAGTAACACAATAGTCATTAAAATGTTATTTTTGCCTTTTGTCACAATCAAACTCGTTTACAATATCCTGTCTATAAGATACATCGAAAGCAGAAAGGTTTCAAATATTTAACAAAAAAAGCCCAGCCACTCTAAAAAATGACCATCATCTTACCTTTTAGCCCACCTTTTTAACGCAATCTTAGCCAATCTGGATAGCCCTAACGGACTAAGATCGAATATATTTCCTTCTATTTTACCTACCTTCAATTTTCGATTTCGAAAAAACTGCAAACAATACCGGTAAAACAAACAGTGTCAATATGGTGGAAGAAACCAATCCTCCAATGACAACTGTCGCTAGAGGCTTTTGTATTTCTGAACCAACGCCCGACGATAATAATAATGGAATTAAACCTAACGCCGCAATTGTTGCTGTCATTAATACGGGCCTTAACCTCGATGTCGCACCACCAAAAATTGCTTTATTGACCTCTAAACCATCTTGCAATCTTCGATTAATCGCATTCACCATCACTACACCATTTAAAACCGCGACACCGAAAAGAGTAATAAATCCAATTGAGCTTGGAACCGATAAATACTGACCGGATATTGCCAAAGCAACAATTCCACCGATTAGCGCTAGCGGTACGTTCATCATAATCAACAAACCTTGAGAAACCGAACCAAAAGCAAAATATAAAATTAAGAAAATCAATCCGAGCGACGCCGGAACAACGATCATTAACCTTGCATTCGCACGCCTTTGGTTTTCGAATTGCCCGCCAAATACAACGGAATAACCAGCCGGTAGTTCGATGTTCGAAGCAATTTTTTGTTCAAGTTCAGTCACCAACCCGCCTAAATCTCGTCCTTCAACATTGGTTTGAATAACCACTCGCCGTTGCACATCATCCCGCCTTATTTGTGGTGGACCACTTTCAATTTGTACCGAAGCAATATCGCCTAGTCGTACCCAAGCACCCGTTGCCGATTGCAATCGTAAGTCTCGTATGGAGTCCATATTATTGCGGCTCTTTTGATTAAGTCGAACATAAATATCATAGCGTTCGTTACCTTGAATAACCTTGCCCGCTTCACGACCGCCGATGGCATCTTCCACTAAGTCCATCACCTTTGAAACGGGGATTCCAAAATTGGCAATCAAATCTCGATTCGGACGGATCACTAGCTGCGCTTCCCCAACTATCTGCTCTAACGCGACACCGCGAGTTCCTTCAATGGTTTTAGTTAACGCTTCAATTTCTGCACCTTTTTTGGCCAAGGTTTCCAGATCTGAACCAAACAACTTAATGGCTAGCTGCGCTTTAACGCCGGATAACAGTTCGTCGACACGAGTCGCTATTGGTTGTGAAAAAGAAAAAAGTAGGCCGGGGTGGGCCGACAATTTTTCTTCCATTAATTTTTGCAAGTCCAGTCGATTTTCTGCACTGATCCATTCATCCACTGGTTTCAATCCAATAAAAATTTCAATATTAGAAACAGGTTCCGGATCGCCTCCCAATTCAGCACGGCCAATTCGACTTGATGCATAAGTTGCTTCTGGAAATTGTAAGATCGATTTCTCCAGTTTTGGCGCAAGAGCCAATGCCGTTTTCATACTGGTTGATGGCGCTAACGTTACTCGAACATTGATAGTTCCTTCTTCCAGTTCTGGCACAAACTCGGTCCCTAAAAATGGTACAATCGCCATTGACGAAAGAAATATTGCGATGGCTCCAAACACTACCTGTTTTTTATTTGCTAGGGCTTGCGGTAATAATTTTTGATAGAACCGATCGAGAGGCTTCATAATCGGACTTTCTTTTTCCACTACCGGTTTGGTAAATACATAACTCGCCATCGCCGGAACCATCACTAACGCAACTAACATCGACGCAAGTAATGCCAACACAACACTAATAGCCATCGGCTGAAAAAGCTTTCCTTCTACCCCTTGTAGAGAAAATAACGGAGAGAAAACAACCGTAATAATCAACACAGCATAAAAAACAGGGCTAGCGACTTCTTTGGCGGCTTCTTGAATTCGTAGCGCCATACCCGAACGACTTTGTTCAATCTTAAGCTGCTCAGCTTTGATACTTTTATCATCGGTATGATGCTCATCGTGTCTAGGATCGGGATGGCCCAAATGTTTAAATATATTCTCCATCATCACCACCGAACCATCCACCATAATTCCGATAGCAATTGCCAGTCCGCCAAGCGACATTAAGTTTGCTGAAACGCCCCAATAAACCATCGCCATTAACGCCATACCAATAGATAAAGGAATTGAAATTAATACCAATAAAGTCGCACGAATATTCACCAAAAATAACATCAATACTACGATGATAAAAATAAAAGCTTCCAGTAACGCGCTAGTCACTGTATCCACCGCTTTTTCGACGAGATCCGCCTGATCATAAAAAGGCGTAATGGTGACACCACTTGGCAACGCCTGCCGCACAATTTCCATTCGTTCTTTAACACCGTCAATGGTATTTTTAGTATTTGCGCCTAAGCGCTTTATAACGATACCGGTGACAACTTCCCCCAAAGATTTTATCTTTCCTTGTTCATCTCTAACAGAAATCGTCACCGCCCCTTGACGAATTTCTCCACCGTATTCCACCACCGCCAAATCACTTATTTTAACAAGCCGTCCATCCTCTGACTTAACTGGAATATTAGCAATATCTCGCAGTCCATCATCTCCTGCACGAACCCAACCAACGCCGCGTATCACTAATTGCTCTGCACCTCGATCTAAATACCAGCCACCAGCGTTTCGATTATTGTTTTCAATCACTTCAGATAAATCATCAATGGTCACACCATAGGCTAATAATTGTTGCGGTTCAACATTGACTTGATACTGACGAACTTCCCCCCCAAAAGAAAGAATGCCAGTAATGCCGTCGACCGGCATCAACAGTAATTTAACCACCCAATCATTCAAACTACGTAATGCCAACGCGTCATATTCTTGCGGATTATCAGTGGTCAACATATACTGGTAAACCTGTCCTAGACCCGAAGTATTAGGTCCCATTTCCGGTGTTCCTACACCATCGGGGATCTGCTCTTTGGCATCTTGCAAACGTTCAAAAACCAGTTGGCGAGCAAAATAAATATCTGTCCCTTCGGTAAAAACAACCGTCACTACCGACAAACCCGTTTTCGAAATAGAACGAACTTCTTCCACATCGGGCAATGCGTACATCACCGCTTCGATAGGATAAGTGATCAGTTGTTCGACTTCTTCTGAGGCCAAACCTTGCGCCTCAGTATTGATAGTCACCTGAATGTTAGAGACGTCAGGAAAAGCATCAAGATTCAGTTTGGGTAACACCAATAATGTAGCAACCATCAACAGTACAATCGACAATATCACTAACAGTCGGTTTTTTACCGACCAATCTATTATTGAATTTAACATGTCTGATGCCCCTAGTGACTATGTGGATCAAAGCCAGCTTTAGCAAGCTCCGCTGATAAATAAAAAGCACCTTCAATCACTACCGGCGAACCGACGTCAATTCCTGAAATAATCATCAGATCACCCTGCCTTCGGATCAATTCAATTTCATATTGTTTGTAATGAAGTGGTTTTTCTTCGATAAAAACGCCCCAATCACCATCAGCGGTTCTTACCAAAGCATTTGCAGGAATAGCCAGTAATTTTTCAGTGACCGATTGACTTAACTTGGCAGAGACAAACTGTCCAGGGTGTAAATGATCTCTCGAATTATCGATTTCTATTCTCACCCTTTGTGTCCTTGTCGATTCGGAAATCATGTGACCAATTTGAATAATTATACCAGAATGAAATTCTCCATCGTGCTCAATCCGAGCATGATCACCAGCAGAAAAAAGAGCCGCTTGTGATGGCGAAACAGATGCTTCTACCCATATTTTTTCTTCATTACTAACAATAAAAAGTTGGCCTCCTGCTTCAATATATTGTCCTTCAATAAAATCGTCACTAAAAACCACCCCGCTAATTGGTGAAGTGGCCTTAAATAAACCATCAGGCGTTTGATTTTTTTCAAGTTCTTTCAGTTGTTCAACATCTAGTCCAAGCGCCATTAATCGGGCGGAAGATGATTGCCATTTCGACCGCGCTTCGATATGGCGTTTTCCGGAAACCACTTTTCTTCCTAGTTGCTTGACTCTTAACCATTCTTTCGAATCAACAATATAGGCTTGTTGCGCTTCAGCCATTTGAATGCTTGATATTTCTGCTAGCGGCTGCCCTTTGCTAACGGTATCTCCCATTTTGACTAAACGTTTGACTACCTGACCGTCGATTCTCAGTGCGACAATACCTGTTTTGTAGGCGTTAAGAACCACTTCACCGGGAGCGGTAATCTCCTTAGAAACATCCCTCAATTGTAGTTTTTCGATTTTAATTTTAAACAGGGATCCACTGTTGGCAGACAATTCGACTAAGCTGGGGTCATGTTCACCTTCTTGCCCTTTTTCTTCGTGCCCCTTTTCAGACCTACCATGTTCTTCAGCCAAAATACTAGTAGGCAACATCACATTGCAAGCGATCAAGAATAGACCACCAAGCCAAATATTTTTTACCGATTTTGGATTTACTTTCACTTGATCGTTTTGTATTCTTTTTCGTTCTATTAATTTATTCATCTCTTTCTCTCTATTCAATATTTTTACAATCAAGTCTCGATTGTCTATAAACGGATTTACTAGTGACTTGCCAGAACTCTATTTTTTCCCTAAGTTCAACCAATCATCGATTTGACCAGAAGCAACAAGAAAATCAATCCATGCATTAATAACATCCGCTTTAAGTTGAGTGGCGGCAATACGAGTATCTAAAGTTTGTTGGATCTGCACTAGGTAATCGGTAGTTTCTAAATCACCGCTTTTCCAAAGTTTTTGTAATAATTTTCCACGCTGCTGCAACCCCGACTGACTCAATTTCATCCACTGCCGATAAGCCTCTAAAGTTAGACTTAAACTCTTTTTAGTTGTTTTTACGGAAACCAAAATTTCACGATAGGCATTGAGATAATATTGTTCCACCACAACCGAATTGGCAATAGCGGCATCGACTTCGGCAGAAAAACGATTGCGTATAAATAGCGGCATCGAAAAACCTAAATTTATGACACTTTCATCACCTTCTTTTCCAGCATTAATCGAAATAGTTGGATCGGCACTTTTTTGTCGCTCTGCAAGTTTTATTTCACTTTTAGCAACATTACTGGCGATTTTAAGTTGTTTCAATAAAGGATGTTGACCTAATAATTGTTCAATGCTACTGGAGTCAAAACCGATAATGTCGACCTCCAAAGTAGGGATTGCCATTTTTTCAAAATTAAAAAAAGCTTCCAATTCTAACTGAGCTGAATAATAATCAGACTGAATTTTGGCCGAATTCATGCGAATTTCACCAGCGGCTAGCAATGCCAAATCAAGTTCGACTTGGCTAATGTCTCCTACTTTAAAACGCCGCTCAGCAATATCAACAAATGCCTGTAGTGTTTCCATTTGCTGGCTATTAAGTTCTGCGGCCGTTTTGCCTGCCTGAGAGCGGTTTATTTTTTTAAGAAAATCGGCGGCGATTGATTGCCTGATAGCAATAAATTCAGCCTGTGCAGATAACAGATTATTCTCTCCGATTTGCTGGTATGCACCTTGCTTATCAGACCAATCGATAGTTTGAGAGATCCCAATAATGGAGCTATTTTCAACATTCGATTCATAATCGATAGCAAGTTCTGGATTATAAAGCGGTTGCATTTTAGCGTCAGATTCCGCCGCAATTTTCTCCAACCTTGCTTGTGCCCACTGTATTTGTGGATGCACTGCCAAAACGGTATCAACAATATCTAAAAGGGGTTTTGATTTCACGGTTTCCACAGCAACCGCCGATCCGCAGCAACCACCTAGCAGACCGATACATAGAGCGAAACGCTCTATACGATGGGATAAAAACATTTTCATTCTTCCTAAATTAACTTAGTTGATTAGCTGAAATGGCAACGAACAGACTAATGCTCAACGCAATTTACAACTGATTAATAGAACTGGTTAACTAAGAAAAAATGTCTGGCGGTGGTGTGGGGGGAGGCAATAAAACGGAATCCTGAGAATAATCCGCGATTTCGGGCTTGTTTTTTTGAATAACCACTTCACTCAGCGCAAAGGCTGTATTTATCAATAAAACATTGAGACCCATGTGTCCGCAATGACCACATAAATCAACGGCAGGATCATGTTGATTTTGAGAATTAGAAATAAGTTGAGATTCATTATTAGGCAGATCACTACACCAATCGGTCACAACATGAATATTGCCGACTAAAAAAAGACCTATTAAAATAATGAGAAAAGTGGATTTCATAACAGATTAATAATCACCCAAAAGATCATTCTTGTCAATCAATCGATCGTTATTATCTCAATCCTCATATTAGCATCCACGGATAGTTGACAAGCCAAGCGATAGCCTTGTTTTAATTCATCATCATCCAGAGTATCATGATCGGCAAGATGATCTAGGAGTACACTTTCATCAGCATTTAACAGTTTGACTCGACAACAACCACAAATTCCACCACCACCACAAACAGAATCCAACGCAATATTTTGCTCAGCCAAAGCGTCCATTAATCGTTCATCTCTGTTAACTTTGATTTTTTGACTAACCCCTTTTTCGTCGATCAAAGTCACCGTAAATTTTGTGTGTTGATAAAAACGATTAACAAGACCGATAAAATCCTTGCTGGAAAAACTAGAATAAATCAGTAATATTCCAGATAATGAAAACAACAACAATACAATGGCGGCTATGATGATCAGCCCATGATTAAAATCACCTCTTTGACCATAGTCCATAAAATGTAACATCATAAAAAAATCGAACGTACACCAACTACTGGTTCTAATTCCTTGGATCTCACCCGTTATTTCAGAAAAATAGAGATGGGTCTCAAATTCATCATCATAAATAACTTGCCAAACTGGAAGTGAAAAGCCTCTGTTTTCATCGGATAATTCATTAACCAGATTAACTTGAACCCGCTCACCACTACCGTAATAATTTCTATCGGCAATCTGTTTAACCAGATGTTCAGTAATCTCAATGGGCTTTTTTGTCCGAGTATCGAGTAATAAAACCTTGTTATCGACGGTCAATTTAAATGCCGACTGACCGAGTAATATTATTTGAGAAACTTCGGTAGCGGCTGGATAATCGCTAAGTATTTCGACAAAATTGGCGACTTGATTGATTCGACTGTTTTGATCTTTTTTGTAAATAAATTCGCCGCTGACTTTTTCATGATCGATAAAACTAAAAACGATCCCACTAACAATCCACAATATCAGTTGTATACCGACCAAGAGAGCAAGCCATTTATGCCATTTTTTGAAACTATTAATAATTGACATTATTGATGATCCCCTTTTAAACGATAAAAGAGTAACCAGGAACCAAACAATGCCATAAACAAACTGGTAATACTAAACACTCGAAAAAGGATGCCGGTCATGCCACCAAGACCTTTGTATTCCATAATATGCAATGACCATAAAAAATCGAAAGTCCGCCATAAATCGGTTCGTTTAGAAATCAAACGACCGCTTTGAGAGTGAAAATAAAGGGTCGGCTGTGACCAATCATCATACTGAACCTGCCACACCGGCTGTTTTTTTCCGCCGATTTCTCCCGGGTAAACGGCTAAAAGCTCTATCGAAGAAATGGTTGCATCGCCAGCATAAATCTCATTAGCCTGCTTCTCGATAACATTACTTGTCAGTTTTTCCTTTATTTCACCAGTTAGCGCATCAACAATAATTACTTTTTTATGAGAACGAATTTCGTAAACCGATTGCCCAAAATAGGCTTTCAGTCTAATTGACTGGATTGGAGCGAGTTGTTCGATGATATGTTTTGAAATGGATGTTATCTTACTTGAATCTAAAATTTCAAATTTCTGCTCTTTAACCAAGTGGTCACCATGAATGATATCAAGATCGACCACCGTCATGTATAAACCACTGATGGACCAGATCAATACCTGAATACCAGCGAACAATGCTAACCATCTGTGCGTTTTTCGTAACCAGAAAATTCGTTTCATCAGCAACTATCGTTGTAAACCTCGAAGATACCGATAATAACCGATTTTTTGTTGTCTAGATAATGAACTATAACTTGCCCCCACCAACAACCAACCATTCAACTTGTTGCAATGCTAAAAAAGTCTAGAACTTTAATCGCTAATTTAGCGATATTGGCGTTGTTTATGGTAAAATTCCATCCGTTGACTGATCTACTTTTATTATCCTAAAATAATCAATGTGATCCGTGGGAAAAGTGCTATCCCGCAGCGTGCATGACCTAGTGAAAATGGCATGGTCACCTTACCAGTGATGAGCCCCTTTTTCGCATAGTCAGATGCATTGCGGCGTGGCGCTCTTTCTCGTGATTCAACTGATTCATTTGGGATGATGACATCTATTTAAGAGGACTATTAAAATGAAACAACCTGTTCGCGTCACAGTGACCGGTGCTGCTGGCCAAATCTGCTACTCATTACTTTTCCGTATCGCATCCGGCGAAATGCTAGGCAACGACCAACCCGTTATCTTGCAATTGTTAGAAATCACCCCCGCACTTAAAGTGTTAGAAGCAGTAAAAATGGAATTAAACGATTGCGCCTTTCCGCTTTTAGAAGGTGTGATCTGTACTGACGATGCAAAAGTTGCTTTCACTGGCTCTGACTATGGTTTAATGGTTGGCGCTAAGCCTCGTGGTCCAGGAATGGAGCGTGCCGATTTACTAAAAGATAACGGTAAAATATTCAGCACACTGGGTAAAGTGATTAATGAAGTGGCTAATCCAGAAATGAAAATTGTGGTAGTGGGTAATCCAGCGAATACCAACGCTTACATTTTGATGAAAAATGCACCCAACCTTAATCCTCGTAATATCACCGCTTTGATGCGTCTTGACCATAACAGGGCAATTTATCAATTGGCCGAAAGAGCCGACAAGCCAATGAATAGCGTTAAAAAGATGACTATCTGGGGCAACCATTCAACCACTCAGGTGCCAGATATTTCTCATACCTCAATTGGAGGGGAAGCCGCCTCTGGCATAGTTGACGCGTCTTGGGCCAATAACGAATTTATTCCCAAAGTCGCTAAGCGTGGCGCAGAAGTGATTGCGGCTCGCGGCTCTTCTTCAGCGGCATCAGCAGCAAATGGTGTAATCGACCATATGAGAACTTGGGTATTAGGAACTGAAGAAGGCGATTGGGCGTCAATGGCTGTTTGCTCTGATGGCTCTTACGGTATTCAGGAAGATTTGATCTACTCTTATCCGGTCACTTGTAAAAACGGCGATTGGAAGATTGTAACCGGTTTAGATAACAGCGATTTTATTGCTGGCAAAATGAAAGAGTCGGAAAAAGAACTTCAAGAAGAAGCTGAAACTTGTTCTGATCTTTATTAACCTAGAATAATCTTACGGGGCCAATAGCCCCGTTTTTTATTATTGAATGGACCGCAATTCACGACTCTTTGTTCTCAATTATTTTTCCATGACCTAACTCATACTCGGGTTTTTCAGTACTTTTTCTAGCGCCTTTCAAATAAAACTCCATCCATCGCATCAGACGCATCGAATAGTCTAACTGCGCCGCACTCTTTTTATTGCCATGCCCTTCATCTGGATATAACACCAATCTTACCGGAGTATCAGTTCGAGTTTTAATATAACGATATAGTTCCATGGATTGACTAGGATGCACCCGAGTATCGTCTTCACCATGCATAATTAACAACGGTGTTTTTGCTTGATCGGTATGGAAAATAGGACTCCTTTCTAACATCCATTGCCACTTTTCCCAAGGATAACTACGGGCATGAGCATTATACATTTCTTTCGGAATATCGGTGGTACCAAATTTTGACAATTGATCGGAAATACCAACAAACATAACACTGGCAGCAAAATGCTCACTTAGTGCGGTAGCCGCCCATGCTGATGCGTAACCGCCGTATGAACCGCCAGTAATACCAACACGTTTTTTATCAATAATTCCCATTTCAGATAAATGAGCAATTGCGTCCACCAAATCGTTAAACTCGCCGCCTGCATAATCAGCCTGTCCCATTTTTGAAAATTCAACACCTCGTCCGGTACTCCCTCTATAATTTGGCAAAAATATTGCAAAACCATTAGCTGCCGCATATTTTATTGGGTAGGTATATTTATCTAACCAACCATCACTAATGTGACTTTCTGGACCACCATGGATCATCATTATCAGTGGATATCGTTTCCTCTTTCTGTAATCAATTGGGTAAATTAAAATACCTTCAAGCTGAACTCCGTCTCTTGCGGTATAGCGAATGGTTTGTTGTTTTGGTATCGTAACTTCTTCAAGCCAAGAATTAGATTCAGTTAACCGACTGACATTTCCATTCGATAATTTCATTAACTCTCTAGGATGACTATCACTGCTACCAATCGCAACAAGAACTTTGCCCGAAAGATCCGCATGCAAGTAACTCAACAACTCATTGCCGGGTGGAATGGCTTGAATGACTGACTGGTTATCCAGATTCAATATTGATACTTCACTTTTTGTGCCTACATGGCCGATAAATGCAAGTTGGTAGTCGGACAGCCATTGCAAGCCTTTAATATGCCCTTGATAATTCTTTACCGACTCGGTAATTTTTCCAGTATGTACTTCTGTGATAAATAATCGACCGGTAGCTGGATCATGTTTATCCTCTGAACCTATAAAAGCAATATATTTTCCATCATTAGACCAACGAGCCATACCCAGTTTCCCGGTTGTATCAAATGCTTTGATCAATTTTCCATCTTGCTGATATATATGATATTTCGACGCTACATATCGATCATCTATCAGAGGAGTTTGAGCCACCCGAGCAAGTAGATGATTATTTTTTGGATGATACTGAATGGATATAATATGCTGTTCTATCGGTAATCGAACATGGAGTGATTTTTTATGATTTATATTGACTCGGTAAGCTGATGTTTTTCTCACAGATTCTTCGTAAACTTTTACTTTAAAGCCTTTTTTTTCCAATTTTTCTTTGTTAGCAACTTGTTCAGGTTTGGCAATATAAGTCATCGCACTTGCGTCAAAATTAATCGTAAAGGCCAAAATATCAGATTTAGAAGTGACTATTTTTTCAGCTTCACCACCATCCACCGCGATCCTATAAATGTTGACATGTAGATCTTTATCACGTTGCGCAAGAAAATAAATAAAATGACTTTTTGGCCCCCATGCAATACCACCTAATCGTTGCTTGCCACTAATAAACCGCCTAGACTGACCATCAGTATCATTCACATAAAGCTCAATAAATGGCTTTCCATCATTATCTTTATATACGGTTCTGGGAACAATTTTGGTGTAGGCAATATACCTGCCATCAGGAGAAACTTTACTGGAACCCACTCGATTAATTTCAATCGTTTGTTTAAGCGTGATCGGTTGTTTTTTCTTTGCTTTAAGATTGGTTGAATTCGCAGCAACTATCACCGAAACCATTATGATAATTAATAAATTTTTCATCGCACAATATCCTTATTTGTTAATAACTACTTTAATTCTGGGATCACCAACTCTGCTTTCCAATTGAATTCAGGATCACCTAATACTAAAAAAAAGGGATTAAGTAAGGATTCCTTTTGATTGTAAGTCATATCAGAAAAATCTAACTGAACTATTTTTCCACCGGCCTGTTCAACAATTGCTTGAGCGGCGGCTGTATCCCATTCGGAAGTTAAAGCCAACCGAGGATATAAATCTGCTGAACCTTCTGCAACCATACACATTTTTAGTGAACTCCCTCTGCTGATGAGATCAAAGCTGGCAAAATTCTGGCAAAGGATTTCAACTTTATCAAGCCCATGACGCCTACTAGCGACTACAGTAAAATGATTCTTGCCCGCTTTTTGTTGCAGAGCTCTAACCTGTATTTTTTTCGCTTGATTATCTTGTTCCTGTTTATAAGCACCAATGCCTTCGGCAGCATAATAAATAATATCAACAACTGGTACATAGATAACGCCAAGTTTAGTTTTTCCATTTTCCTGAAGCGCAATATTGACGGTAAACTCTCCATTTCTGGCGATAAATTCCTTGGTGCCATCTAAAGGATCAATCACAAAACATTTCGTCCATTGCTTGCGATCGGCAAATTTAATTTCAGTGCTTTCTTCAGATAGGCAAGGGATATGAGGGTATTTTTGTTCGAGAAAATTTACAATGATATTGTGTGCGGCTAAATCTGCTTTGGTTAAAGGTGAATCATCTCCTTTAATTTGAATATCAAAATCATCCGTGTTATAAATTTCTAATATTTTTTCACCTGCCTGCCTAGCAATTTTAATGACATCGTTTAATAATTCTTGCATGATTTTTCCTTTTATTTAAAATTGACCGCTAGATATTTTTATTAACATGCTCTGTCATTGAAATTCTATTCAACAATGATGTGTATTTATCTTTTATCCAAAATTTGCTTTGCTAAAAATAAAGCGGCTATCGAGCGAGCCTCTGTAAAATCAGGTTGTTCTATTATTGATTCAATATCATCAATAGGCCATTCTACGACTTCAAGTGGTTCCGGTTCATCACCTTCCAATGATTCTGGATACAGCTCTTCGGCCATCACTAGATTCATTTTATGAGTCAGATACCCAGGAGCCAAACTCATTTGCTTCATCGCAGTAAATTTTCGCGCACCAAATCCGATTTCTTCCTTCAGTTCACGATTGGCAGATTGTTCAACTGTTTCACCTTTTTCCATGAGACCTTTAGGAAAGGCAAGTTGGTAGTTGTCCGTTCCTGCTGAATATTCTCGAATTAAGAGGAATATTTTATGGTTTAAGATCGGAACAATCATTACGGCACCGTTAGGCCCTGCGACCAATCGTTCATAGGTTCTCGTTTGACCATTAGAAAACGCCAAATCCAGTTCTTCAACTTTAAAAAGGCGCGTTCTGGCAATTTGCTGGCTTCTGATAATCTGAGGTTTTTGCATGATTATTGATTTTTATTTCGAATAAATAATGAACCCAGCTTAGAATAACTGAGTAAAATCTCGAATACTAGTATAAGGTGAACAATCTACATCCTCCTTTTGTAAATCAGGTTGGCTAATACCGAGTAAATAACGAATTCCAAAATGATTTGCAGCCCGTAATATCGGCAAACTATCATCGATAAAGAGACAACGGCTAGCATCTATATCATATTTTTTAGTCAGAATTTTCCAATAAATATTTTCTTCTTTAGGATGACCAAGCTCATGTGAGCTAGATAATTCGTTAAAATAAGCACTAAAATCAGCCCTCATTAGTTTCAATTCGAGCGTTTTGGGATGAGCATTTGTTGCCAGTATAATTCGTTTATTCTGAACCTTAAGGAAATGAAGAAACTCTATAACATTTGGCCTAAATGAGATTTTATGATCGATATTTTTTTTTAACGCTTCGAGATCAAGAGATAATTTTTCGCTCCAATAGTCTAGGCAGTACCATTCTAATTGTCCTTTGACTCGATCGAAAAAGGCTACTAGCTTTTGTTTACTTTCTTTTAAAGACAATTGATGTTTTTCAGCATAGCATACCGGAATATACTCCGCCCAAAAATAGTTATCGAAATGAAGGTCCAATAAGGTACCATCCATATCAAGCAATACGGTGTCAATAGCCTCCCAAGGTAATGAGATAGCCGAATTCACCTTGGACATAATTAAAGTCGAATCCTAAAGGATTTTCTTTTTGAATTTAATTGGCAAACGACCGTTACTTGGACGGCCATTAGCAAACAATGAAAGTGCGGTATAAATAGTTTTGTCAATTGACTGTGAAATACTACCCTTAAATTCAAGCGTACCATTTTGTGTTAAAGTGATTTTTCCATCGATATCAATTTTATTTTTTTTGTTTTTACTTATAGTACCGGTTATAATTTTTGTATCAACATCAGTGTTCCAATAAATATCGAAATCACCTAAGGACCACTTTTGCCCATTTAGATCAACATTGGCATTATCCCAACGGGTCACCCCGGAAAGATAGACCGGTTTATTGTCATTAATATGAGCATTAAAATCTCTAGTGGATATTTTTCCTGTTAATTCTATTCCCGGAAATGGGATATATTTTTCAAGATTTATTGCAGAGGTTTCAATATTAACATCGCTGATTTCGATATTTTTTGAATCTTCAATTTCAAAGAAAAAATCACCTTTAAGATCTCCCTGATGCACTTCGCCGGTACCGCCAAATTTGCCGGTCACTAATGATATAAAACTGATTTCATAGTCTATATCTTGTAGTTGCCAATCTTTAATCTCAATCGAGTCAATTTCACCAGACCAGACACTTCCGCGCATGCCACTAATGACTAGCGGGCTATTTTCCGGCATTAAATTTTCAGCTAGTTTCACTGGTGCAAAAATGATGACCAGAATAATAAAAAAACTTATTAGGATGACAATTTTCTTTTTCATATTGTTTCTCAACTTATGTTTTCTTCCATCATCCCCTTTTCTCGTCTAAGGACAGGAGAACAGACAAAAACTACTTCAGTAGTTTTACGTTAATGCTAGTAATACCATCTCTATCACGGCTACGAACATTAACACTAGTAATGGTAACGCCGTGTTTTGATTTAACTTCAGCCGCCCAACTTAAAAATGAGTCAAAAGAAACATTGTCAAACCAGATTTGAATTTCATTAGGGCTTTTGTTGTCACGTCTGGATACAGGCAAGGCATATTTTCTGGCGCTATTATTGACCAATGTAGAAAGAGGTAGCGAACTCTTACGTTGTCCTGATCCACCTTTATTGGAAAGGATTATCGGGATCTGTTTTTTCATCCAGTCAACGGTTTTTTGCTTGGCAGCCACTTCCCTTGTTAACTTGCTCGCCGACTCATTAACGGGCTCAATCAAAATAAAATATAGTATAAAGATCGAAACCACGACGGCCCCTATAACAACCATTTTTTGATCTTTATCATCCAATGATTCAAACCATGTTTTTATTTGTTCCATAATCATTCCTATTAAAACGCTACCACTTGATCTATCTATTTAATCACTATTTTCTGATAATTAACCGACTGGAATACCCATCGCCACGCTTGGTTTCAGAAGACTTTTCAACCTTGTGACCACTGGCTGTTAGTGCTTGTGCATATTGGTCTAACACCACCAAATCAGAAGCAATCACGTCAATTCTTAGTTCACTTCGGGTATTATCATAATTAATATTAGTTGGATATATTTTACTTAAGTCTGTTAATAAATGACTACTCGATGTTAGCAAACTCAAAAAATCACCTTCACCCGAGGATGAGCCAAGATTTTTGATATAAGTTCTCATGCTTTTTTCTGGATTTCTGATCCGTTTGGTAGCCGGAAATGCTTGCTTATATAAGGTGATTTTTTGCACATCCAGTTGCTGTTTTTTCTCCGATAATGTGTATATATTGAAGCCTTGGTAAATCAAATGAGTCATCAATACAAACCCGACAATGGATGCTACTTTTAGCAAGAAACCTGTAAGCTTAGAGTTTTCTTTTTTTCGTTCATATTCAGCTTGTAGTAAATTGATACCTTTTTGCTCTTGCTCTAACATAAATTCAAAAATATCGGCTAACGGATGATGAACAGGTGCAAATCGCCCCACTGGTAATTGATGGATCAATTCATCGGTTGCTTGTTCAGAATAAATATCCATTGGAATAGCCACAGGAAGCTCTTCATCAATATCATCAAGATTGATCTGTTTTTGAATCAACCAAGAAAAATCCTCAGGATGGCAATGCCAACGTTTATTTTTGTCATCAACGGTTAAACATTGTGATCCATTTATAATCAATTTGATCCCTTCTTCCGGAGGGGAGAGTAAATCAATATCAATCAAAATTTCTGACAAATGAATTTCAGCCGAGTGGAATAATTCCAATAATGATTCTAGGTAATTTCGTTCAATAGCCCTGACGGGCAATATATTATTGGTGTCGCGCTCAGAAAAAGCAAAGAAAAAATCATCCACCGAGGTAGCGATTTCATCTTCTAACATGTAAGGAATGGCTTTTCGCAATAAGCGCTGTGCCTTATTAGGAACCTCCACCTGAGCCGTTACAACATCCGTTGATGAAAGTACCAAAATCACACTATTATATTGTGCCATATCGGCCATACAAGCTAAGTCAGCTTTGAGTATCTCCTTACTTTCAAGCTGATAATTTTCCAGCAAGTGATCAGATGATTTTGACGGATCATTTTTTTGATTACCAGAGAGCCGCCAGCTAAATAGTTGCTGGTTTTTTTCACCCCAAAAAATTACTAATTTTGCCATTATTCTTTTCCAAAATATCGGGACACAACTTTAAACTGGTTATCGTCCTCTTTTACAAAAAGGGTTTTCATATGAACTTTTGTACGACCTATCTCTGCTTTGGCGTCCATTTGAAAATAGATGCTAGTAATATCCAATCGTTCCTTCAATTTTTTTTTCACCTTTGTAGCCGAGCCGACCTTATCCCAAAATTCTTGTAGATCATACCCGTCTTTGGGTCGCTCAGAAATAATCTCATTAACTATTTCTTGTGAAATTTTTCCGCCCATAGCCGCGTAGAGTAATTCTGATCGTTCTGTCGGAATGGTGTTTACATTGAGCTTATTATCGTTGCCCTCAGGTAAGACGCAAATATAATCAAGCATTTTAGCATAACTACTATTGTCAAAAGATTTGATCGTTCTCAATTCACTAACATGTGCGATCGGCCCATTAGGTGGCAAGTAGGGTACGTCCAAACCTTGGTAATAAATATCTTCTACCCCATCGGGTCCCGTCGGAGTGGCATCTTCATCAATCCAGTCTTTCACTGCTGCAGCCAGTGCTGAAGGTTGTATTTCAGTATTATCTAAAACTTTTTCCAACAGTATGGTAAAAATCTCCTCACTAGCCGTAACCAGAGGTTCTCCAGTAGCAGACGTCGAGGGCAGTGGTAATTCCCTGCCCGCCGGACTACGATTTATTGACGGATCGTCCTCCTCACTATTGGCGTTTGAGTTATCGGGCATTCCTATTGAATTTAAATTAAAGCAACTTTGCATATCTGTAATTGAGGCTCTCATACTGCCCCCATCAATGGGGAAAACAATGTCCTCTTGAGCCCATGACTGCCCTAAATGAACCGTTTCTTCTTTTTCCGAATCAAATGCTTTTTTAAGATAAATTTTTGCCAGTTCTTCCATCCCTTTTAAATAGGAATAAGCCTGATCTCGATTCATTAAATTTCTATTGAGGTTAGCCTGATAACTAACCGTTTTATTCACTTCAACAACCAGAATAGCGACAAAAGCCACCACCAGCAATACGGTAACAAGCACCGTCCCTTGTTGTTTTTTAATCTGTCTATTTTTTGTCGATTTAAAGCGTAGCATCTGGATTACTTCTTTTATCAGAAACAACAAAAAGTCGTTCAACGATCCCGAGGTCTTTAAGTTGAAGTGATATCTTTATCGCAACCGGTAAATCATTCTCACTAGAACTCACTGAGTTTGAAAGATTGGTATCGACAGGCCAAAAACCATTCCACTCTTCGCCGTCAAAAAAATTGACTTCAAGACTTTCCACATCATCCAATAATAGGCGTTTAAGCCCTTGCTCTAAATTCATTCCGTCAGGATAAGCGTAACTAATTCGCTTAAGTTTTTCCTCCTCAACCAAATAAGACAATTTTTCTAAATTCGAACGTGCTAATCCTGCTGGATTTCTTCTACCTAGACGAGTAAAACTTAAGTGAGTCGTACCATCTTGCTGATCACTGAACAAATTATTTTTTTTATCGCCAAATTCATCTCTAAATTGACGTGGAGCCAACTGTTGAATATCATTTGAAATAAACAGCCAAGCTCGCTCTATCTGATTATAACGATCTCCTTGTTCCTGCATGTTTTTGTGTGCAATAGTAGCGTCATCCAATAGCGTCATCGCACCCACACCAATTAAAGCAGAAATAGCCATCGCAATAATAATTTCCAACAAGGTAAACGCCTGTTGTTTATTATGATTGAATGTTACCCTCATTTTTTGATTGCCTTATTCGCGATAAAACCGACAAAGCTGGTGACCTTTAGCTCATCCTTTTCTTCCAACCTTACTTCTACTTCAACCTTCCTTAGGTTTTTCTCCGTTGTTTTACTCACCGTTTGGATCCAATACCAAGTTTTATTGGCCATTTCAGCAGTGCCGCGGGTGACCCCGACATTGGGCCATTTTTTCTCAATGCGCATTTCAGCCATTTGATTCATGGCCACCCAATGAGCCACCGTTCGCTGACTAGATGTCACTTGTGCAGACTGATATTTAGTAATATTAGACATCAAGCCAATTGCCGCATAACTAAAAATCACCATAGCAATCAACACTTCCAATAAAGTGAATGCTTTTTCCTTTGGCTGTTTTAAATGATGTTTCAATGGTTTTCTCTGATATTTACTTTATCGAGTCAAAATTCTTCATCATAATCTCGATCAACATCTTGAAATAAATTACCTTCTAACGGCCCTTCGTATTGCAGGTTTCCAGTTAGAAAACCTCTGACTCTAAAAAAGGTTTTTTCGTCTCTATTTCTTTGCTGTTCTTCAACAATGGCTATCGCAATAGAAAACTGATTTTGTTCGCCACTGGATAAAAAATAAATCTGCGGAGGTTTCACCTTTTTTTTCTTATCTTCATCATCAAAAATATCGATATCTTGTTCGAATATTTCTATTTCATCTTTTGAGCTGGAAAACACATTTTCACCATCAATTGAAAGACTGATATCTACCCCCTCTGGAAACTCATGTTCGCCTAGTCCAGGGATATCTTCAATGGCTTCCCATCTTATGCCTTTCAACCTATCGCTTGATTTGGCCGAATGATCCTTATCGATGCTACGACGGGTATCACCTTCATGACTATTGGCTGAACGATCAGATTTAGCCGACTGTTTTGAGCGGGATGATTTATTTTCCTCTTCTTCTCTTAAAACTAGAAATTGGTAACCCTCTTCATCAATATTGAGCCCGTATTCCTGATTCATAATAATTGATTGATCACGAACCAATTCAATCGCGGCTACCAGTCTCAAAATTTCGTTTTTAGCCAGCTTGTCAGAGGTTTGTCCAATATTTGGAAAAGCCACTGCCACCATGATCGCCATGATCGCCATCGCGATTAGAATTTCTAACAGACTAAAAGCTTGTTGCTTAACTTGCATGCTCCTACCTTAAACTCTACACCCGTAGCTCGTAGTCGCTAGACTATTGTTGCTCACCGGTTTTAAATGTCCTTAACACTTCATCCGCGTTCCAGTTTCCAATATCAACCGCCATACCTTCACCACCTTCTTCACCATCCATGCCCAACGAATAAACGTCGTACTCTCCAAACTCTCCAGGATAAGCATATTGATAGGCATTACCCCAAGGATCCAGACCCAATTTAATATAGCCTTGATGAGAGTAATTTTTAGGCTCTGGCCGGCTGGTTGGTTTTTGCTCTAAAGCCTCAAGACCTTGCTCGGTGGTTGGATACATAAAATTATCGGCACTGTATTGAATTAATGCAGACTCGATCGCTTTAATATCCGTTTTAATTTTGATCAAATTGGCTTCTTGAGTTTTGCCAGCAAACTTAATCACCATCACACCTCCAAGGATCGCCATAATAGCCATTGCTACTAAGATTTCTAGTAGGGAAAAACCGGATTGTCGTTTCATCATAAATACCTCATATTTCTTAAAAACTTTAAAAACATTTATCTACCACGGAGAAACGGAGAAGGAAAAAGTAAGGTAATACCGCTTCTCCATGCCTCCGTGGTAAAAATTTTTTTTTCTCGTAGCTCGTAGCTATTTTTAAGTTAACGTATTGCTCAACTCAAATACCGGCAACATAATTGCCAATACAATAGCAAAAACGAATCCGCCCATGATCAAAATCATGATTGGTCCAATCATATCCATCATCACACTAACCAGATTATTAAATTGAGTTTCCTGATTATCTGCGGCTCGTTCTAGCATTTGTTCGAGTTCGCCGGAACTTTCACCGCTAGCGATCATATGTAACATCATGGGTGGAAAATAACCGCATTGTTGCAAGGAAACTTTTAACCCAGCACCTTCACTCACACGTACCGCGGCTTCTTTTACCGCCCTTCTTAATTCGACGTTAGACATAACATCCGCTGCAATATTTAATCCCTCTAACAAAGGCACACTACTAGCGTTTAAAATAGCTAAGGTTCTGGCGAATCGGGCTGCATTGAGTCCTCGTATCACCTTGCCGATAATCCAAGCATTTAGTTTCCATCGATCCCAAATTAATCGAAGACTAGGTTTTGTGAGTAATTTTTTAAACCCCATAATCAATAAAATAATGATACCTGCGGTCAAAAAACCCCATGCTTGAACAAACTCGCTCATGGTAAGCAATGCCTGGGTCAGCCATGGTAATTCTTGTCCTGATTTTACAAAACTTTCGGTTATTTGTGGAACAACATAACCCAATAGAAAAGACACTATAGCAACACTGACGATTGACAAGATAACAGGATAAACCAATGCACCCGTTATTTTTTGAGAAATCGCCTGACGTGATTCAGTATAATCAGCCAACCGCTCCAAAACCAGTTCCAAATGACCGGATTTCTCACCAGCCGCCACCATCGAACGATAGAGCTCTGAAAATACTTTAGGATATTCGCTAAGCGCATCAGCCATCGTATGACCTTCAACGACTCGCGCTCGAATCCCCAATAACATGGTTTGCTGTTTTTTCTTTTCACACTGCTCAGCAACCGCTTTAATTGATTCTTCTACCGGGATAGCGGCTTTAACCAAGGTTGCCGTTTGCCGGGTAATTAGGGCTAAGTCTGCTGCGCTTAGTTTTATTCTATAACTAGCCGCTTGCTGGCCCGTTTTTCCACTCTTACCTGCTTTGTTAATTCCTTCCACTTCAATCGGAATTAATTTTTTATCTCGTAATAAGGAGCGAATTTGACGAGGGGTATCACCTTCCATCACACCTTTTATTTGCTTGCCCGCACCGTCAAGAGCAATATATTCAAACGCCGCCATTAGTCTTCTCTGGTCACTCTAAGTACTTCTTCTATCGTAGTTATACCTTCAAGCACTCGACGTTTACCATCTTCACGGATACTAAAACCTTTTTGTCTAGCATGTTTTTCGATTTTTAATTCACCAGCACCATTGTGGATCATGCTGCGCGTTTCTTCATCAATCACCACCAGTTCAAAAATACCTTGCCGTCCCCGATACCCCGAATGATTACAATCCGCACAGCCGACTCCGTGAAAAATTTGTGGCGGGTTTTCAACATCAAATCCCATGATCTCACATTCTTTCTCATTAGCAGGCTGATCTTGTTTGCAATTGGGGCATAAAGTTCTAACCAATCGTTGAGCTAACACACCCAATAAACTGGAAGATAATAAGAAAGGTTCAATTCCCATATCGTGTAATCGAGTGACCGCGCCGGAAGCCGTATTAGTGTGTAGTGTTGACAATACCAAATGCCCAGTCAAACTGGCTTGCACAGCGATTTCAGCGGTTTCCAGATCACGAATTTCACCAACCATGACGACATCAGGATCTTGACGTAATATTGCTCTTAAGCCTCTAGCAAAAGTCATATCCACCTTAGTATTCACTTGAGTTTGCCCTATTCCATTTAACAAATACTCGATGGGATCTTCAATCGTGAGAATATTTCTGGTGGCGTTATTAAGTAAGGTTAGTCCGGCATACAAGGTCGTTGTTTTACCGGAACCTGTTGGTCCCGTTACCAGAATAATGCCATGAGGTTTATGCAGCAGCTTGTCCATCTCTTTCATCAAATGTTCAGGCATGCCAAGATGAGAAAAATCTAAGCGTCCCGCTTGCTTATCTAACAGTCGCATTACGACCCGTTCACCATGGCTCGAAGGAATGGTTGATACACGAACATCCACACCACGATTGGCAATTTTTAATGCGATCCGGCCGTCTTGAGGGATCCGTTTTTCGGCAATATCCAACTTAGCCATGACTTTGATACGAGAAACTAACAATGGTGCCAGTTTTTTGCCAGGACTTAAAACTTCACGCAAGACGCCATCCACACGAAATCGAACTTTCAAATCATTTTCAAATGTTTCAACATGAATATCCGAGGCATTTTCTTTGATGGCCTCAGTGAGTAATGCATTGATCAATTTAATAATGGGAGCATCATCATTAGCTTCCAGCAAATCTTCAGTTTCCGGCAACTCTTCTGCAAGTTTAAATAAATCTAAATCGTCACCAATATCTTCCATCGCTGCCATGGCCTCGCCAGCGTTGTCCTGATAAACCTGCCCTAAAGTGAATTCAAAATCTTCATCACTAACTTCTTCAAATTTGATTTTTTGACTGGCAAAACGGCGCGCCTCAGATAATGCTTGAATACTGGTATTATTTCGGATCACTGCATTAATTGTTTCATCTTTCTCTTGTCTTATTTTAAAAACGATACCCTGTCGTTTGGCAAAAGAAAATGGCAAGCGCACATTTGAAGGCATCTCTTCAACAAGCCCTCCTTGTGCAATCACTGGCGAAGAATTCAGGTCATCTTTGCTGTTTCTAACAAAATTACTGACTGCCATGTTAGTTGCTCTCTTTTACCTGTTGTGACAAATCAGCTGCATCATTTTGCTTAAGCGTATCTTCAAAGGAAGGAGGTAATGCCAAGGATTCATCCCAATCGGGTAAGACGGCTGGATCGGTCAGTGGCATCAAAGAAATGCCGCGTATTTTTCTATCTAGTTGTAGCGCTCGCATATAATTATATTTTTGGGAACTAACAGAATTGATTTCTGAGGTATCGGTAATAATGGTCGGGCGGATAAAAACCATTAAATTAGTTTTACGTTTTGATGTTGAGGTGGAAGAAAACAATCGACCTAACCAAGGGATATCACCCAGCAAAGGTATTTTTTGTTCACTTTCCTGAACATCATTATCAATCAGTCCGCCGAGAACAATCGTTTGACCACTGTTGACCAATACCGTGGTATTGATCTGGCGTTTATTGGTAATGATATCAACGGCGGTATTGCCAGCAATTCCAGAGACTTCCTGCTCGATTTTAAGTACGACCGCATTGCCTTCATTAATTTGTGGGGTGATTTTTAGCTTTATGCCAACATCCAGTCGATCCACTGATTGAAATGGATTGGCATTGCCGGTACCCAATTGAGAGCCGGTAATCACCGGAATTTCCTGACCGATACTAATGGTAGCTTCTTCGTTATCCAAGGTAGTTAAACTTGGTGTTGACAAAACATTTGATTCTGAATCTGTTGCTAATATTTTAAGTAATCCAGCCCAAGATTCTCCATCAGTAAAACCAAATAATGCGCCGGTAAGCCCTGCAATAGCTGTAGCAATTCCCTGTCCGCTGTCACCTTGATTGATGGGTTGTGTGATAGCATCATCGCCAGTACCAATAGTTTGTTCTCCACCTCGCCCACGATTAGATAAAACACCCGCCGCCAAACTGGTAATACTCGGTGAAGTATTGGAATAATTAATAATGCCTTTATCCGAAATCCACTGTACGCCAAGCTCTTTATTTAACGCTTCTGACACTTCAACAATAATCGCTTCAACATGAACCTGTTGACGGCGAATATCCAACTGGTTAATCACTGAATCAAAAGCATTCATAATATCTAGTGGCGCGGTAATCACTAGTGAATTCGTTTCAGCGTGGGCTTTGATTGAATAGAGTTTAGTCGAACCTCTTCTGGAACTTTTTGCTTTGGTTTTACTGTCTTCGGTTTCTAGCGAATCGGCAACGCCTTCAAGCAAGGTCGCTAAATCTTCCGCTTTGGCATACCGTAAATGACGCACTTTAGTATTACCGGAATTATTGGCCGGTGAATCAAGTTGCGCGATAAGGGCGCGAAGTCGCAGTGAGCTTTTTTTGTCGGCACTTAATAAAATACTATTGGTTCTTTCATCTGCAACAAATTTAGGTTTATTGGCATCAATTTTTTTTGCGCCACTGCTTTGTTTTTCTAAGCTTTCTAAAATGCGGACGATTTCAGTGGCAGAAGCATATTTCACTTCAATAATTTCGATTTCTTGATTACTTTCTTTGTCTATTTTTTGAATAATTTTGACAATACGTTCAAGATTAGCCGCCGCATCATGAATAACAATCACGTTGGTTGGCTTGTAAGCAGCCATATGTCCTTGTTGGGGAATTAGCGTTCTAAGTAAAGGCACTAACTGTGAAACATCAACATTATCAACCTTGATGACACGAGTGACCAACTGATCACCTGAATATTTTTTCCCTTCGGTGTAGACTTCCGCAGAATCTTGTTTGGCCGTTTGTAACTGCTCAATTTTATAAATTCCATTAGTTTCAACCGCCGAAAACTGATGGACTTTAAGCACGCTCAAAAATAGTGCAAAGATCTCATCTTCATCCATTTCGTGTTGCGAAATAACAGTAATTTTTTTATTCCTGACTCGAGGATCAATGATAAAGGTTTTACCCGTAAGCCTGCTGACCATTTCAATAAAAACACCAATGTCCGTTTCTTTTTGATTGATAGTCGCCTTGTCTGCTTGCACACTACCGGCAATTAATATCAGACTTAAAGCCGCAACCGCCAATTTTTTTATACTTCTCTTTAACACAGAATTTTTTCCTTTATTCTTACCAAAATGATAACTCTTAAACATCTCCGTCCCAAGAGAACGGAATATATCCAACCTATACTTTTCCCAACAAATTGCTTGAGAATTAAATTCCTATTTTATCATTTAAATCTAATAATAAATTGATGGTTTCATTACCACGATTTATTTCGACTTCTAACTCTTGCATGTCTTGAATGTCTGACATTAGCTGCAACGCATTTTGTGGATTAGACAATGAAACACCATTGATCGAAGTAATCACGTCTCTTGATCTTAATCCTAGCTGGGTAAATAAGCGTTTATCTTTTCCGGGAGAAATAATAATGCCAATCATTTCACCATTAACCATTTTCGGTTGATAATTAACTAATCCGACTAGGCTCAATGGGTCATCTAATAATTGCTTCCTGTATTTGTTTAAAGACTGACTAATTTGTCGATTCTTGCGTTTATCTTCGATCCGGTTACGATTTTCCTTCCTATTAGTTAGATTTTTGCCTTTGGCTTTGTTCATCTGTGGCAATTCATCTTTTAAGCGAAGCACTTCCTTACGACCATTAGTCTCTAATATCACTCGATCTAAATAAACTTGACGCAAGAAAACCCGGCCCGAAACCTTCAATTTATCATCAATAAAATAGACCGCTTGCTTCCCTCTATTGTCTTCAATTATTGAGTTGGAATGGGACTGATTCTCCGCGGCATAAGTTCCTTTGAGTTTCAAGTTTAACCGTGTTTCCACTTCAACTTCATCCACCACTACAGCCACTGGTGCCGTATCGGTATTGCCAAATAGGTGGCGACTCACCAATGCAGATACATCGGTGGATTTTCTTGATTGAGATTGGGAAGACCTAGAATTCACTTGAACGATTTGTTCGGAGACATCCGTACTGGTGATATGTAATGTCACCACCCAAAACAACTTGGCTAAAATCACAGTGCTCAGCAACCAACCACTCCACTGGATCACCGGTAACCAGTTTGAGTAATTTTGACTCCATGAGAAGATATTGTCTGTCGATAGTTTCATTTATGCCCAAATTTTAAATACGGTTATTGTTTTTATAACCATTGTCGTTATGACCGTTCCAAACTAGTTTAACTGAAAATAACAATATTATTAACTATTGATTATCGGTAAAATGCACCTAACACTGGGCACTTGGACAATTAGTACGATTTTTAACCATCACAATCGTTTTTGTCAGTTGCAGGGTTTACAAACGCTAAAATATCGTAAAAGGGTTAATTATCTGTAACTTACAATCAGATAAACATCATTCTGGAGGAACTATTCAGCTTACCTCTAAAAATGCAGACTAAACAGGATGACATCGGAAGCCCCAAAATATGTTAACGTGGTGACTATGGCAAAACATCCAAATTCTCACTCTCCCAATACCAAATCACAAGTACAGGCAAATACCAACCAAAATATTCGTTTGGACAAATGGCTATGGGCCTGTCGTTTTTACAAAACCCGTGCAATAGCAAAAGCCGCGATTGACGGAGGCAAAGTTCAATATGAAGGCCATAAAACCAAACCGGGCCGATCTGTCCAATTGGGCGATATCGTTAAACTCCGCCAAGGATTTGACGAAAAACGGGTCACCATCCTTGCTCTTTCTGAGAGGCGCCAATCTGCCACCATCGCACAAACATTCTATCAGGAAACCGATGAAAGTATCCAAAAACGGCTGGAAATCGCCAATTTGCGTAAGATAGCCGCTCCAGCCACTCAGGGGAAACCCGATAAGAAACAGCGCAGGCAGATCCATCGGTTTAAGAGACAAAAAGAAGATAATGAGTAACCCGCTGCGAGCCACGAGCAAAAGACTAAAAACATACCCGTAACACACTCTAATTTATTGTTTTTAAATGGTTTATCACTTATCAACTTTCTTTCCCTCGTAGCTCGTATCCCGCCGCCCAAAGCTGTTTTTCAATTGTTTATTTTTTATGCAAAATGCTGCTATTCCTCATCTGGTATCTAGTGTATAATGCGCGCCTTTCGCGATTGCGACCAGAATTCCGTTCAAAACATTACGAATTTTAACTAAAAGATAGAGTATCAAGATGACTGATTTAAGCAAATACAGAAATATAGGTATATTTGCTCACGTAGACGCTGGTAAAACCACGACCACTGAGCGAATTTTGAAGCTTACCGGTAAGATCCATAAAACGGGTGAAGTTCATGATGGTGAATCAACCACTGACTTTATGGAGCAGGAAGCTGAGCGTGGCATTACTATCCAGTCAGCGGCTACGACTTGTTTCTGGAAAGATCACCGATTGAACATCATCGATACTCCCGGGCACGTTGACTTTACTGTTGAAGTTTACCGTTCTTTGAAAGTGCTGGATGGCGGTGTTGGTGTTTTCTGTGGAAGTGGTGGTGTTGAGCCACAATCAGAAACTAATTGGCGTTATGCGAACGATTCAGAAGTTGCACGTATTATCTTCGTCAACAAATTAGACCGGATGGGTGCTGATTTTTACCGAGTGGTTAAGCAAGTTGAAGATGTATTAGGGGCTAACCCACTGGTTATGACGCTTCCTATTGGGATCGAAGACGACTTTGTGGGTGTGGTTGATATTTTAAGTGAAAAATCATACATTTGGGGTGATACTGGCGCACCAGAAGACTTTGTAATTGGTGATGTTCCTGCTGATATGGTTGAAAAGACGGCTGAATATAGAGAAATGTTAATTGAAACAGCATTAGAGCAAGACGATGATCTAATGGAAGCTTATCTTGAAGGTGAAGAGCCTTCAATCGAAGACATTAAACATTGTGTTCGTGAAGGGACTCGAAAACTAGATTTCTTCCCAACTTACTGTGGAAGTGCCTTTAAAGACAAAGGCGTTCAAAATATTCTTGATGCCGTTGTCGATTATCTACCGTCTCCAACAGAAGTGGATCCACAGCCATTAACCGACGAAGAAGGCGTCCCAACGGGAAAATTCGCCATCGTTTCTCCAGATGAACCTGTAAGGGCGTTAGCATTCAAAATTATGGATGACCGTTTTGGAGCCTTAACCTTTATCCGCGTTTACTCTGGCGTTATAAACAAAGGCGATACGCTGATTAATTCTTTCACCGGAAAGTCAGAACGTATTGGTCGAATGGTTGAAATGCACGCTGATGAGCGAACTGAATTAAGCCGCGCTCAAGCAGGTGACATTATTGCTGTGGTAGGTATGAAAAACGTGCAAACCGGGCACACCTTATGTGATCCAAAGAATATATGTACCTTAGAGCCAATGGTTTTCCCTGAACCAGTCATTTCGATTGCAGTCACTCCTAAAGATAAAGGAGGTTCTGAGAAAATGGGCATTGCGATCGGAAAAATGGTCGCTGAAGATCCTACTTTCATTGTTGAATCTGATCAGGAAACAGGCGACACCATCCTCAAAGGAATGGGTGAACTTCATTTGGATATTAAAGTTGACATCTTAAAACGTACTTATGGTGTTGAACTTGAAGTTGGCGAGCCACAGGTTGCCTATCGCGAAACGATCACCAAAGAAATCGAAGATTCTTACACGCATAAAAAGCAATCTGGTGGTTCTGGTCAGTTCGGTAAAATTGATTACCGTATCAAACCTGGTGATCCTGGAACAGGTTACGTTTTCACATCAAAAGTGGTGGGTGGTAACGTGCCTAAAGAATTTTGGCCTGCGATTGAAAAAGGCTTCAAATTTATGATGAACGAAGGTGTTTTGGCGGGATTTCCCGTATTAGACGTGGAAATTGAATTATATGATGGCTCATTCCATGCGGTTGATTCCTCTGCAGTAGCATTCGAAATTGCAGCTAAAGGCGCTTTCCGTCAGTCAATTCCTAAAGCTGGTCCTCAATTAATTGAGCCAATCATGAAGGTTGATGTGTTTACTCCTGACGATCATGTGGGTGATGTTATTGGTGATTTGAATCGTCGTCGTGGCATGATCAAGGACCAGGAAGCTGGCGTCAGCGGCGTTAGGATCAAAGCTGATGTACCGTTATCTGAAATGTTTGGTTATATCGGAAGCTTGCGTACAATGACTTCGGGTCGTGGTCAGTTCTCTATGGAATTCTCTCACTACCTTCCTTGCCCTAACAGCGTTGCTGAAAAGGTTATTGAAGAAGTTAAAGAGCGTAATGCTAAGAAGAAATAAGTTCTAAAAAGATAAACCCCGCTAATAAAAATAGGTGGGGTTATTTTGAGCCTGCAAATTAATTTGTGTGTTGATTAACTCTCGAATAATCCTAGAATAATCACTATCCACAAACTGTTGATTTTTGTAATGGGTATTAACTGGTTTGAATAAACGCACATTGGCAGATTGACCTAACTCTGCAATCCTCGCGCTAACAAACCTACCTGAGTCGCCGTTAATACCCAATGCTGGTGATCTCTGTTGATGTATCGATCACAATAAATCCATCAAAACTAAGTGATAGTATCTTTGTTTCATGATCAACCGCTTCCACATTGGTTTCAATCAACTGGTGCAACCAATCGTCCGTTGTGGTTGTCTGGTTTGCCGAAATAGGCATAAACAATGCTGCCTGTCTTAGTTGATAGGCTATTGCTTCGAGAGAGTTGCTATTGTGTGGCACTACCGACAGACTACCAATATGGTTTCTATTGGAAATCTTCCCTCGGATCATGAAAAATCCAATGGTATAGAGTTGTTCTCCCCACTCCTGTTTTAAATGATACCCCATAGAATGATCATTTCCTTCTCTTGCCAAATCATCGCTATAATCCATTTCTATGTGACCGTTGTGCGCCCAAAGAATAATCTTATCATCGGGATATATTTCGTTGGCTATTTTACTAACGTTAGCAGCCATACCAACATCTCTAAAACCATATTGGTGAAAAATGGGACTAGTGTAATAATCATTTAGACCCAAAATTTGTTGCTTTAAAGAGCTAGCTAAAATATTAACGAGTTTAGTATCCAGCTCCAACGCCGGGTTACCATTATTGTAATTTTTCCATGTTTGGAAATAATCAGTCAGTAGATCGGCTTGTTGCAATGTATCAGAAAGGGTTGTCAGCCATTGGCTACAGATCGCTTGGTCATATTGTGCAAAACATTCGTCAGATTGGTTATAAAAATCAAAAATAGCGTTTGTCCAGGATTTAACCATCATCCCATCGGTCGGATTGATAGAATCGACAACAGGTTGTATAAAATCCCAATAAGTCTCGATATAGTTGGTATTTCGGTAGTCATAATAACCACTTAGTTGAGTATCAAATCCAATCAATTTTAGCGGCCTATCAGTGGCTTGAGTTTGTTTCATATAGTCAAACAATTCGACCACTTCTTCGGTGTGCCAAACGCCGAAAATACAGCTTTGAGTTAATGTCGAGGCAGGAACATCACTGATCTCCTTGTTTAATTGATAACATCCCATCAAACTACTCTCAAAAGCGATTACGTTAAAACCAAGTTCTTGATGAAGGTATTTTATCATTCGGACTTTCATATGATTAAACACTGATGAAGTATGCGAACTCTCTCCAAGCTGAACAATCCGTTTGCCCGCTATCAAGGGTTCCAAAAACTGCAGATCGGAAAAGTCTTTATCATAAACAATAGAACGGATCGGAAAGTAGTTGTCTTTCATCCATTGAGTAGCATCTTCATCAGCAATTAATTGGTAGGGCAATTCCGGGGTAATAAGCTCTTCATCCGATAACAGCTTTAGTTGAGTTAAATCGGGCGATATATCTTTTTGAGAGGGCTCGGTTTGTTCAACTGGGGACGGGACGGCAGGGGAACCACCACCACATGCCAAGGTGTTTAACAGAATAAAACAAATAAAAACCAGTAAATTGATAACTTTCACTTTATAAACCCTTTTTAGATTTTGTGATTGAATGTCTCTCCTCTAAATGGCCTGCACGCCGGTAGGAATAACTTGAGGAGGAGACGAGATCATCAGATTATCGATATCCTATGAAAATAACAATAGTAAATAAGTAATGAAAATATGATGATCAAAACGTAGCGGGCTGAATAACAGAAAATGGCATTCCAAATTTGTGTGAGAGTTAGCTCTACCTATTGGATAGCAAATATGATTGGAGCCATGCTGCGAGAGCCTTCCTTTTTGCACTCATATCGATGCTGGCAACTAAGCTTAAACCTAAATTAATCAGAGTTATGCCACACGTATATTTAGTCTGAGTGTTATAATGACATTTTTTACCCTTACCAATACCGCCTATGTCAGACAAAATTCATCGATTCATCTTTGATAGCTTCGGCATCCGGGGCGAACTAGTTCAATTAGAAACATCGGTTCAATCGATGTTAAACAAACATCATTACCCAGTACTAATCGCTGATCTCCTTCAGCAAGTTGCTGCGGTTAGTATATTGCTGATCACGACTCTCAAATTTGAGGGCAAAATATCAGTACAGCTGCAAACGGAGGACAAGCTAAAAATGCTAGTTGTTCAAGCCAATCATAACTTAGGTTTTCGCGGAATTGCCCGATATGATCAACAAGCCGATTATAGCAATATGACATTTACAGATTTAACCAAGAATGGTCATCTATCGATTACTATCGAACCAAAACAAGGGAAACGTTATCAAGGATATGTGGATCTTAAACAAGATTCATTGGCTGGTTGTATTGAAGATTATTTTAACCAATCAGAACAACTTAAAACTCGGATCTGGCTATTCAATGACGACAATAGAGTTACGGGGTTAATGCTTCAAGCATTGCCGGATATGTTGAGTCAAGATTCCTTTGATCATTTGGTTTATTTGTCAAAAACGCTGACCAAGGAAGAATGTTTATCCGTTACTGGTGATGCATTACTGAATCGACTTTTTCACCAAGAAAGTGTACGTGATTTGCTCACTCAAGATGTCCACTTTCAATGTGGCTGCAATAAGAAAAAAATGCTTGATTCAGTTGCCTTATTTCCAAAAGATGAATTACAGAATATTATTAACCAAAAAGGGAAAATAACGGTTAAATGTGAATTTTGTCTGGACCAATTTGATTTTAGTGAAGTTGAAATTAAGTCTCATCAAGCAATGACCGGCAATAAGACTAAACATTAGACTCCATTACTTGTATGCCATATAAAACGAAGATCAGGCTTTTTGAAACCTGATCCCCGCAAAAATCCACTTTACCATTACGGCAAGGCATCTACTGCACTCGCTGGATAAATTAATAATTTTTGATGGAATATATTATTTTTTTCTACCGCAACAGAAAAACTAATGGTTGCATCATCATTAAATCCATCAGTGAATTTAATGTTGCGCATAACACCTCCATCAATACTAGTTCCCGGTACTGCAACATATTGCCTAATTGATGGCGCAGCTGGATTATAATAAATTAACCCCATCCCTTGAGCACCTTCACTAATAGTATAACTGTCACTTTCAATATGGCGAGAAGTGGCAACCGCAACCTGTCCACTATTATTAATAGCACCGTATCGGAAGTTGGCTGGGTTAAAACCATCGTTGTAGCGAGAATGCCTATCCATAAATCGATTGGGAGCTTGTCCTTGTTCAAAAATAGTAAATCCAGTCACTTCAGCAGAAAACGTACGAGAAACAAATTGGCTATTAGAGGTTCCTGCACGAACAAAATCAATCCGTCCGACACCACCACCCACTTGCTCTGTTGAACCATTGTTCCAACGGTAAATATTACCGTTTAGTAAATAAAGCACTTGTCCATTAGGCGTAATGTCATAATGATCATCACTAGAACGATTAAAAAGAACACCGCCTGCAAATGAAGTGCCACCAACATAAAAGCCCTGCTCTTTGACGACTTCTGTTGCATTACTGCCAACCGATTTCAGCAATAAAACGCTTAAGCTGGAGGCCTTTTCACGCGCCATAAATAAAACCTTATTGTTATTATCAATGTCTGTATGTCGAAAACTGGTATAGGTGTTAGCGGTCGATTGAACAACCTGTACAGCGGATCCATTCCAAAATAAGATATCTTGGGCTCCGTTAGGTTTACCCGCAAAAAAGGAAATATTACCACTATCATTTATGCTCGGTCGTCCAAACGAAGTATAACCACTATCGGCACTATTAATGACCACTACAGCGCGTTCTCCTGCCGTTTTATGCAAAATGACTTCATTGCGTGAGTCCGTTGTTGCCCAAAGTGCAACATCACCATTATTATTGAGTACCGGCTCACCCAAATGGCGCAAACCTGTACTGACTCCCGTTTCTAAAACAGAAATACCTTGGCCAATAGGTAATGACATCGTTTTATGAGGCTCAGACATCGTATTGGTCATAGCAACACTTTCAGGCGTACTAATATCAAAAATATCAATACCTTGCTCGCCACTCCCTAAAAATAAAGTATCCCGGCTTTCTATTGTCGCAATATCAAACTGATAGGTTTCATAGGGCAATGGATATTTAACCAACGCATCCAAACTAGTATCACCATTGGCGGATATTACGGCATTCAAATCATAAACATGTAATCCTTGAGACGAAGCGATAATTCTATTTTCGTAGATTTTAATATCTGTAATACCATGAGAAAAAGGGATTCGAGCAATCGGCCGTTCAAGTTTATAAACGCTACCCAAAGCCCCTAAGTCAAAAACATAAAGTCCATAGGCGTGCTTGCTAGGCACCGCTAAATCACGACGACTAGTATTACCGGCAATAATTAAAAACAGGTGATTACCATCATCAGCAAACACGCCGCCTTGTGGATTCTGTAAACGATATTGATCGCCTGATTTTCCTGTTAAAACCAGATTACCTTGTTGGTGTGTATTTGAAAGAGTCGCTAAAGAGCTATCACCTGATGGCGTATATTGCCAAAAGGTCAGTCGATTACTTTGTGTTTCCCAATAGTTGGAATATCCAGTGACACCTACACCATAACTTGAATCGATTGCAGCAAAAGAAGGTGTTTCAGAAAAAACCATGCCATTGCGCATGACACTTTTACGATTGATTAACTTCTTTTGTGCCACATTAAGCTCGTAAATTTGCATAAACTCACCACTGTTGGTTTGGTTCGCTTTTTCTAACGGCACAAACAGTAATTGGTTTTGTTGGTCATAGGCCAATGCGCTTAATGATGAGGTTTGTCCCGGCTCTCCATGTGCATCCACTGGATCATGATTAGTAGCAACAGTAAAAGATTCGACCAACGCTTTTGAGCCAGGCGTGGTTTCTAAAGGCTGTTTTAGAAAAACGGCGCCATCTCGATCAAACTCACCATTACTGGGATCCAGCTCAGTCCAGCCAGATGCTGTCCACATAAAGAACGAAGATTCTGCATTAGCTCCTTTATGAGCAAACATACGATACCGCTCATCGTCCTCGTTACCATTGTATTGTTCTGATTGTGAAAAGATCCCGCCCTTAGTTCCTTCATGCGGTGAGTTATACGCAACATGAGTCAAATTACCATTTTCGGGGTGATATTTCATTAATGTTGCACCAGAATAAATATCTAAAGGGGCGACGAGTCCATCATCATAAGCAACTACCCCATAATATCCTGTATATCGAGCCGGTCCATCTGATCCTGGAAATCCAATGACAGGTTTAGTTCCCACACGATTTAAACCAAAGCCATATTGTCCTCTAGCAATACTAATTCGTATTTCAAATGCCTTATTATTGGTTAAAGAAGTATCTGCACTGTCTTGCACTCTCACAGTAAAACTAAAATCTCCTTCGGTAGTAGGGGTGCCAGCCAAACTGCCTGATGCACTATTTAAGGTAATGCCATTGGGTAAACTGCCTTGAGTAATTGACCAATTATAATTACCGCTTCCGCCACTTGCCGCTAAGTTTGCTTGATAAGCATCGTCAACAACGCCATTGCTTAAACTATTGGTCGTAATGGTGACCGATTGAGTCGCCGCACTGATACTCATTTGAAAAGTCTTATTATTGGTTAAAGAAGTATCTGCACTGTCTTGCACTCTCACAGTAAAACTAAAATCTCCTTCGGTAGTAGGGGTGCCAGCCAAACTGCCTGATGCACTATTTAAGGTAATGCCATTGGGTAAACTGCCTTGAGTAATTGACCAATTATAATTACCGCTTCCGCCACTTGCCGATATGCTTGAGTTATAGGTCTCACTAACAACACCATTAGCCAAATTACTCGTCGTAATACTTATTGGGGATCCAACTGCAACCACATTAATATTCACGGTGGCTCCGCTGCTTGTTTCAGTCCCATCATTTACAGTAAAAATAAAACTGTCACTACCTGAAAAATTAATATTGGGTGTGTAGGTCAAATTAGGAATCGTACCCAAAAGAGAACCACTGGTAGGCTGACTACTAACCGCATAGGTTAACATATCATTTTCTGCATCAGTTCCCGACAAGATGATCTCTACAGAAAAATTCTGATTAACAACGATACTTTGTGCAATTGCAACTGGTTGAGTATTATTATTCGATTGTGCAGCAATAATAATTGTTAAAGATTCGGAATCAGCATTACCCGAGTTACTCGCATCGGACACATTAACTTCGAAATTAAAAGTGCCTGCTTCTGTTGGTATACCACTAATTTCACCCGCTGGGCTGATTAACAAACCATTAGGCAAGTCTCCGCTTACATTCCAAACATAAGAACCACTACCACCTGAAGCCGATAAATTATTTAAATAATTTGCCCCAATTTCTCCATCAGGTAAACTAGTTGATGTTATATTCACCGAATTGTCTATAATCTGTTTAGAGATATTTCCTCCCCCCCCTCCTCCACAAGACGTCAAAACAAAAATCGATAAAAGCAAGCAAAAAAACCGCGCAAATTGACGGTTATAAAAAGATAAAACATCACTAAGAAACATACACTACCTCACAACAATAGCGATAAAAAATAGATTCAATCAAAAAAGAACAAGTAAAGCCAATTTTGGGTATTCTTACACTTCCTCATACCGGCTAATGATTAACCAAGCAGCGATATGAGGATGACAATAGAAATGGCGACTAAGGTTCTGCAGTATGTGCAGGTAGTGTGGAGTATTCAGATATCCCCGTTGGTGGCAATTCATCTGGCACGCTATTTCCTAACAAAACACCAAATAACTCAGCTAATGGCGCCTGATTTTCCCACACTGTAAATTCACTACTATTTACTGAAGCTCTAGTATCTGAATAACGCAACGCTCTTGGTCCATTATTAACTGCAGGATAAAAAGACTGAGACATTGGTTCGTAATATCCCCAACCAGGGAAGTTATTTACCTGACCAAACATAGGAAGTCCAGGTACAGCGGGCATTTGTTTTTCTTTGATAAACACTAGAGAATCTAGGTGCAATGGTTCCATAGGGTAGCGAGATCCTAATCCCGTAAATATTGACATCCCTAAAGGGTTGCAACCCAATGCGTAATCTGCGGCAATCGATAAACCATTAAAAAGATTCTGGCTTTCTGCAGAGTTATCTTTGCCTATTTGCAACCATTGATAAGCGGGATCAACATGACGACCCGTGGTAACACCCGAGCCCCAATCAGGACTACCATTCCACATACCATTTCTATGGGCAAAGTTATTGCCTAAAACCTCTCCAACAGATCCAGCCGCAGTCAGAGCCAATTGTTGCTTAATAATCTGTTTAATGCCTTCATCTGCACCAGCCGCTTCATAATATCCCATAACAAAGTCAGCCATGCCGGAAGGGTTCCCACCTTCAGTAAAGGAGCCTGTATATACTTGCTCCATAGTTATCAAATGATCAAATACACCATTTCCATATTTGTTGACAGAATTCCAATAGCTTTCAAAATCAGTTTTGTACTGAGCCTCTCCGGTTAAACGAAATAACTCACCAGCAGGGTATAAAAGGTGTTCGTCATAACCGTTGTTACTTTTAGCATATTGATAAGCATTAATCGCCGCCGCTTTTAACAAATTTGAGTGAGCGACATCAAAAGGCTTAACAAGATAGGCCGCTTGGGCAAATAAACCAGCCACCCAAGTGGTATGCCACGCTTCGGGATCGTAAGTCCAATAGGGTAATTGATCTTGATTAGCAAAATAATATCCCGCAGGGTGACGGTAAGATTCCACACCTTTTCGAACAGAACCATTAGGGTTTTGCAATGCTTCCCAAGCAGCAATACTCCACAAAGCTTCATCTAAAACGTCAGGAATACCATTGCCGCTTTCCGGTACATTTAATTGTCCATCGGTAAACGCCGCCTGATTCGATTCATAAGATCGCATTAAGTACTGAGCAACCACAACATGATATTGGCGAATATCAAAATCACCCGCATCATGATGCCCCCCTACCAAAGGTTTAAGACCAGTTTTTGGTGTGTCTGCCGGAAACAACAGAGCGCCGGTATAACCCGTTTCAACAAAATAAGCCTCACAATGATCCGCTGGACGACTCCATAACGTTGCAGTAGCCGTTAAATCACCACACCAACGAT
>Ga0256845_1000207_pt1 | contig 55559 bp, 61 predicted proteins | sample RiftiametaG_FD_189101 | JGI IMG/M metagenome (GOLD analysis project Ga0256845, IMG submission 189101) | Tube worm associated microbial communities from hydrothermal vent at the East Pacific Rise, Pacific Ocean - Riftia | ecosystem: Host-associated > Annelida > Integument > Unclassified ...
GCCATCGGGGATTTTGGCAGAAATTTATTTTGGTGCACCACCTGTTTTGGTCTTGTTGGGGGCGTTGTCTATTATCACATCAGTAATATGGTTGGGAATAGCATTTTTTAATATGAAAAACATAAACTCATCATCATGAAAAAGATTTTAACTTACATTTTATTAACCGTATTGGTTGCTTTTGCTCTATTGACCTTATTTTTGAGTACATCTGTTATTTTTGATTTATTCGGAATGAGAGCCAAAGAGGGCAATTACGTTTTGTTTGTAGTATGGGCAAACTGGATAAGTAGTATCCTTTATTTATTGGGGGCATTCAGGTTGTTAAAACTAAAAAGTTGTGCTTACAAACCATTAGCAGTGTCTTTTGGTGTATTAGTAATTGCCTTGATTGGTTTGTTTGTACATATCAACAACGGAGGAATTTATGAAATACGAACAGTGGGGGCTATGTTTTTTAGAACATCTTTAACAGCATTATTCACTTTATTTACTTATTTAAGAGTTACAAAATGGAAAGATTAACCAAAGTAATAATTAGTATAACGGTATTGATGGCACTATTGTCATTTGTACCATCAAAAGAAAATGGGACATATTCACTAACAGTAAAAGTGGCTAACCTGAAAAACTCTACAGGAGTTGTACAATTTAGTTTGTACAACAAAGACGGAACAATTCCTGATCAATACTTCAAAAAATATTACAAGCAAATGAAGATGACGATATCACAGAATAGTGCTACGGTTACTTTCAAAAATATTCCTAAAGGAGTTTATGCAGTAAATATTCATCATGACGAAGATAAAGATGGTGTGATTGATAAAGGTTGGTTTTTGCCAATAGAAGGCATCGGATTTTCAAATTTGAAATCAATAAACCCGATGAACCGTCCAAGTTTCAAGAAAGCAAAATTTGAATTAAACACAAACAAAACAATAAACGTGAAAATCATTTATTTGTAAAATCATGAAAAGAATAACAGATATAGTACTCAAAAATAGCAAGCTTGTTTTATTATTTATTGTAATAGGAACACTTGCCAGTTTTTATAGTATCAAAAATAATTTTGCTTTAGAGACTAATTTGGACACGTATATGCCCAAAGAACATCCAGCATTTATTTACAGTGACAAGGCAGAAGAAATGTTTGATATTCGAGATGCAATAATGATTGCTATCGAAAATAAAGAAGGGATTTATAACCAACAAACCTTTCAAAAAATCAAAGATTTGACAAAGGAAATTCAAAAGTTGGAAGTTGTAGAAGATAAAGATGATGTTCTCTCTCTTTACACAGCTGATAATATCAAAGGTTCAGAAGAAGGTCTTGATATTGAAGAGTTTTACAAACGTGTACCAAAAACTAAAAAGAAATTTGACGCAATAAAAGATGCGGTTGTAACCAACGAAATGGTACATAAAAGAATAGTATCAGAAGATGGAAATTCGACATTGATTTTCACCAAAATTAAAGACAATAGTTTTACCGAAGATTTGTATAAACAAATTGTCGAAATAGCACATAAATATGAAGGAAATGGAGATGTGGTTTATGTTGCGGGGCAACCTATTGTAGAAGGTACAATGGCCATCTTAATGCCTAAAGACATGAAAAAAATGTTCCCAATTGTCCTGTTACTGATTGTAATTGTGCTGTTTATTGTACTAAGAAGTGTAAAAGCAACAATCATTTCGATGATGGTTGTTATCTTTTCGTCTATTTGGACATTTGGTTTGATGCTGGGTGTTGGAGTGCCTGTTTATGCCCCAAGTTCATTAATCCCTGTAATGCTGATTGCTATTGGTGTCGCTGATGCTATCCATATGTTTAGTCATCTACAATTACAAATACAAAAACACAGCAATTGGACAAAAGAAGAGCTTATCAAAAACATGAATTCAGAAATGTTTATGCCTGTAATGATGACTTCGGTAACAACGGCTGTTGGTTTTATGTCTTTATTGACCTCAGATATTTATCCAATTAAATATTTTGCTGCCTTTACTGCGTTTGGAGTAATGATTGCGATGTTCTTTTCTTTGGTTTTAATTCCTGCAGCAATTAACGTAGTAGGTTTACCAAAAGCACCTAAAAAAATAGAGAAAGGAGAAGAAGATTTCTTTGCCAAACACGCCAAAGGGTTTGCTAACGCAATGGTAAAATATAAAGCTGTAGTCATTGGTGTAACCGTTTTAGTGTTGTTGTTTTTTGGAGTTGGAATGTCAAAGGTTTGGATTAATTCAAGTTTTTTAGCTCGTTTTCCTGATGAAGACCCATTAGTCAAAACAGATGCATTTGTGAATGCCAATTTTATGGGAACAACTACCGTAAATGTGATTTTAGAAGCAAAGGATAAAGATAAATTTAAAAACCCTGATGTTTTAAAATTGATGGATAAAGTGGCTATCGAAGTCGATAAAGACAATGAAGTTGTTGGCGGAGGTTTGTCAGTAGTTGATTTTATCAAGCGAATGAACAAAGTTCTCAACGAAGATCAACAAAAATTCTTTACCGTTCCTGATAACCAAGATTTGATAGCACAATATTTTCTTTTATATGAAATGAGTGGTGGTTCAGATAGACTTTGGTTAGTGATGATTTTAAAACGGCAAATTTGCAGTTTCAATTAAAGGGAGATAACTCAGAAGGTTTAAACGCAACAATTGCATCTATTGAGAAATACAAAGACGATTTTCAGAAAATGGGAGTAGATTTGAATTTTGCAGGAAGTGGTTATAAGGTGTTGGTGTTTAATGATTTGATATTGATTGGTCAAATCAAAAGTTTGGCTTATTCTTTCCTTATAGTCATTGTATTACTTTCTTTGATGTTCAAGAGTTTCAAAATTGGATTAATTGGTACAATTCCAGTATTTATCACCACTATTATTTCATTCGGTGTATTGGGATGGTTAAATATTCCTTTAGAAACAACAACAGCATTGATTTCAAGTATAGCCATCGGTATTGGTATTGATTATGCGGTACATTTTATTGACAGGTACAAAATAAATGCACAACGAACAGAAAATAAAGATAAAACTATTGAAGAGACAATGGCACATTCTGGACGAGCAATTTCGTTCAATGCAGTGGTGGTAATCCTTGGTTTTTTAGTACTCACCTTTTCAGCATTTAAACCAAATATAGCATTAGGAGCAATTGTCTCTCTCAATATGTTAACTAGTTTTATCGGAACAGTAACTGTCATGTTTTTGATATTGGTAGTTGGAAATCTTTATTTTAACAAGAAAAAAAATGATTGACAAGTCAAAAAAAATCTTGTAAAAAAGTAAAATAAAAGTTGAATTTTAAAACAGTACAATTATGAAAAAGTTAAAAATAATTATCGGATTATTTGTTTTAGCGATGAGTACAAATGTAGCAATCGCACAAACAGCAAAACAAATTGCTTACAAAGTGTATGAGCATAAATCGCCAAAAAATGGAGAGAGTGATATGACCATGACCTTGATTAATAAAAAAGGAAATAAACGAGTAAGAAACCTACATCAATATTTTATTGACTTAGGGGAAGTCGAGAAAAAAATAATGTTTTTCACAGCACCTGCAGATGTGAAAAATACTTCGTTTATGAATTATTCATACGATGAAGCAGATAGAAATGATGATCAATGGTTGTATTTACCGGCTTTAAAAAAGGTAAAAAGAATATCAAGTTCAAGTAAAGACAACGATTTTATGGGATCAGATTTTACATATGAAGATATGGAAAAAAGAAGTCCCGAAAGAGACGAACATAAATTGATAAAAAATGAGACTTATAACGGTGAAGCTGTTTGGGTAGTAGAAGCAACGCCAAAAGAGGAAGAGCAATACAGCAAACGTAAAGTTTGGGTTTCAAAATCAAAAGAATTGCCTTTGAAAGTAGAGTTTTATGATGAAGATGGTGAATTGTTGAAAATTTTGACAGTAACAGAAGTAAAACAAATCAAAGGGTATTGGATTATTATCAAGCAAGTGATGAAAAATGTGCAAAAAAATCATCAAACAGTAATTAGTCTAGCAAATGTAAAAGTAGAAAATGGCATTACAGATAGTAAATTTTCTCAAAGAGAAATGGAAAGAGGTTTATAAAAGATAGTTTAGTTGGTGTTGTAAATCCTCTTTTGGCATTTGCTGAAAGGGGATTTTATACAGGGATTTTTCTTTTCACTTTTGAAAAATAAATAAAATGAAATTATTCAATAAAATAAAAATTGGTGTAACAGCTTTGTTGTTATCAGCAATTAGTTTGAAAGCACAAGAAACGACGAATAAAAAGCCGTTGCTCGAAATAAATGGTTTTGCTCGAAATTATACAGGTGTATTGTTTCAAAATGGTGATTTGAGTATACTTCAAAACACCTTAGATTTGACATTAAAACACAGAAGAAAAAATATCTCTTTTCTTGCCAATCCCTTTTATTACCATTATTCATCTCAAGATGATTATTTTGATTTTAGGGAATTATATATGGATGTTTACTCTAAAAAAGTGGATTTGAGAATAGGGAAACAACAAATAGTATGGGGGCAAGCTGATGGCGTTTTCATTACCGATATTGTTTCACCACTCAATTTGACTGATTTTTTGCTTTGGGATTTCAACGAAATAAGACAAGGGGTAACAGCTGTGAAAATGAAATATTACCCTAATGAGGATCATAACGTAGAAGTAGTTTTAATGCCTAGTTTTACACCTGCTATTTTACCCAAAACAGGCTCTATATGGAGAAATCAATCTGATTTTCCTGTGCCACCTACTTTTGATTCTACGAAAGTAAAAGTACCTTTAAATGTAGAAAATAGTGAACTTTTTGTACGTTACTCTATAAGTAAATCAGCGGTAGATTTACAGTTTATTGGTGGCTATACTTGGGATGATGTTGCCAGTTTGCATGTGAAAAAACAATTTTCACCAGGTGTAGGGCTTACGGGAATAACAATCACGCCAGAACATCATCGTTTGTGGATTGGTGGTGCAAATATTAGTACCTCTCTTGGTAATTACGTTGTCCGAGGAGAAGGAGCTTATTACAACGGTAAATATTTCCAAACTAAAGACCCAAAAGATACAGATGCTTTGGTTAAAAAAGATTACCTAAATTACGTAGTTGGATTGGATAGAACATTGGGAAACTGGAAATTAAGTGGGCAATTTATTCAAAAAGCAATCCTTAACCATGAAGTAACGATGAGTGATGAACAATTAGATAATTTAATGACTATTATGGTAAACCGCACGTTGATGCGTGAAAAATTAAGACTAGAATTGTTTAGTTATATTGGGCTTAATAATGAAGATGCTTTACTGAGATTGAGGGGGTATTATTTTCCTATGGATGGTTTATCTGTAGAATTAGGAACAAATTTATTTCTTGGAGATAAAGGACAGTTTGGTCAATACCATGATAATAGTATGATTTATACACGAATTAAGTATAGTTTTTAACCCGTTGAAGTATGAAAATCATCTTGTTAATATAAGGGCTTTTCGTTATTTTTGTAAAATATTAGCTTAATTATTTTTTAGTTAAGTTAGTATTCACTAACTTAACATTATGGAACTGTCTAAAAGACAAATAGAGATTGTAGAAGCGGCTACTAAACTGATTGGAGAAAAGGGAATTCAAAACTTAACAACCAAACATTTAGCGGCAGAGATGGATTTTTCAGAACCAGCTCTTTACCGTCATTTCAAAGGAAAAACAGAGATACTCAAGTCAGTATTAGTTTTTTTTAAAGAAAGATTAGGAAGGGGATTGTCTGATATTATTTCTTCTGAACTTACAGGTTTGGAGCAAATAAAAGCGATGATAGACTTTCAATTTAATCACTTTTCTAAAAACCCAGCAGTGATTATGGTGATTTTTGCTGAAACAAGCTTTCAGTATGATAGCGTATTATCAAAAGCTGTAGCAATGATAATGAAGCAAAAAGCAAAAACAGTGGCTAAAATTGTAGAAAAAGGTCAGCAACAAGGAGTAATTAGAAATGATATTTCAGCAGAGCAATTGACAACAACGATTATGGGAAGTATGCGTATTACCATTCTAAGGTGGAGATTGTCTAATTTCGAATTTGATTTGATAGAAGAAGGGGAAAAACTTTGGCACACGATAGAATTATTAATTAAAAAAGAAAAATAAAGAGTTATGAGAAATTTAACATTAATAGTGGTTGCACTTTTGACTTTATTCACGAGTTGTAAGCACAAAGAAGATATTGTTGTTGCTGAATTAACAGAACAAGAAAAAGCAGATTTAATTTATTTGAGAGAAGAAGAAAAATTAGCAAGAGATGTTTATTTGTATGCTTATGATAAATATGCAGAAGATATATTTGTGAATATTTCTAAATCTGAACAAAAACATATGGACAAAGTTTTAGATTTATTGAATACTTATAGTCTTCCAGACCCTGCTTCGGCAGATAGAGGGGTATTTACAAATACTATGTTACAACAGTTGTATAATGATTTGACGGCAGAAGTGGACAAATCATTAATAGATGCGTTGAAAGTAGGTGCTACAATTGAGGATTTGGATATTTACGACATTGAAAAAAACGAAGGTCGTACCTCAATTTCAGATTTAGAGAATTTATACGAAAAACTAAAATGTGGTTCGAAAAACCATATTCAGAGTTTTAATACACAAATTGTAGCCAATTCAGCAACATATATACCTCAATATATTACACAAGAATATTTGAATTCAATTTTGGCAGGAGGTAGTCAAAAATGTGGAAAATAAAACATACGCCATGTTGTTTTTACATAAATAACATGTTAAAAAAAGAAAAATCATGAAAACAGATAATATACTCAGCATCCTTCCTTTTGAAGGAATTAAAACCAACAAATTAGTCAGTAACGATACAGGGAATGTTATATTGATTGCTATCGAAAAGGGAAAAGAATTAACAGCACACAAATCAAATACAGATGCTAGTATTCTTGTTTTGGAAGGTGAAATTATCTTCAAAATAAATGGAGAAAATCATTTGCTTAATGTACATGATATGTATGCTTTTAAGGCAGAAGAAATTCATGCCGTGGAGGCGATAACAAATGCCAAATTAATTTTGATTAAATAAAAAAGTAAAAAATATTTTGGGTCTAATGTTAGTTAATATTAACTACTACAACAATGAAAAATAAAATAACTGTACTCTTTCTCGCTCTTTCGTTGGGAGCTTTTGCTCAAACGGAAATTTCATTAGAAAAATGTTACGAATTGGTCAATACCAATTATCCGTTGGCGAAACAAGGCGATTTACTTAGTCAAAAAAACGACTTAGAAACAGCTGTCATTGAGAAATCAAAGTTGCCTGTGTTTGATCTTTCTGCACAAGCGACCTACCAATCAGATGTAACACATGTGCCTTTGGAATTGCCTAATATGTCTATTCCAAGCCCCAACAAAGACCAGTACAGAGCCAATTTGACGGTCAATCAGTTGATTTATGGAGGAGGAGTGATTGATTTGTCTTTAGATGCAAAAAGACATGAACTTAAAACACAACAAAAAGAATTGGAAGTTTCTTTGTTTCAATTAAAGAAAAAAATCAACCAATTGTATTTTTCAGTTTTGTTATTACAAGAAAAAGAAGGTTTGCTGTTGGCTAATAAAGAAAAACTACAAGCCCGATTAAAAGAAGTGAAAGCAGGTATCAAATACGGCGTTTTATTAGCATCTTCAGATGATGTGTTGGAGGCAGAAATGCTGAAAATAGATCAAAATATAAGTAGCTTAAATTTGAATAAAGCAAGTTTGATTTCTTCATTATCTCAGTTGGTGGGCGAACAAATTTCTACAACCGACAATTTTAAAAACCCTGAATTGGCAACAGATACCTCAACAACTTTGAACCGACCAGAGTTAGAATTGTTTCAATTAAAAAAACAACAAATTGATTTGACACACAAAGTGATGGAAAAGAAAAATATGCCGAAACTTTTTGGTTTTGGAATGGGAGGTTATGGCAATCCAGGTTTGAATATGTTAGATAACACATTTCAACCGTACTATATGGTAGGTTTAAAATTAAAATGGAATGTTTTTGATTGGAACAAATCCAAAACACAACGTCAAGCTTTGTTGCTAAATAAAGAAATTATTGCCAACCAAGAAGAGGTGTTTAAGTTCAATACCAATATTGAATTGACCCAACAACAAGCAGAAATTGATAAAATAGGAGCTCTTATTTCGTCAGATAAAACAATTATTGAACTAAGAAAAAAGATAGTGAAATCAGCAAATTCACAATTGAAAAACGGAGTTATTACATCATCATCGTACATCACCGAATTGACCAATTTATTTGAAGCGGAAAACAATTTGAATACCCATCAAATACAATTGTTATTGGCAAAAGCAAATTATAAAATCACTCAAGGAAACTAATACAGACATGAAAATCAATAAAATAATTATCGGATTAGCAGTTTTTTCATTTGCATTTAGCTCATGCAAAAAAGACGATACCAAAGCAGATGGCTACGGAAATTTTGAGGCAACTGAAACCACCGTATCTGCCGAAAGTAATGGGAAATTACTATTGTTTAGGGTCGAAGATGGACAAATGCTTAAAAAAGGAGAGTTGATAGGTGTTGTAGATACTACCCAATTAAGCCTTAAAAAAGAGCAATTACAGGCTACCAAAAATGTAATTAAAGCCAAATCAAAAGGTGTATTATCTCAAATTAGTGTCTTAAAAGCACAGTTGAAAACGGCTTATACTAACAGAACAAGAATTAAAAATTTACTAAAAGAAGGAGCATCTACTCAGCAACGTTTGGACAATGTAAACGGTCAGATAGATGTACTTACTCAAAAAATAAGTAGCGTAAAAACACAAAATGCAACGGTACTTAATGAGTTGAAAAGTATTGCTTCTCAAGTGAAACAATTGGACGACCAAATCAAAAAAAGTAGCATCAAAAACCCTGTTGATGGAACTGTTTTGGTGAAATATGCGGAGCCTTTTGAAATTGTAAATTTTGGTAAACCTTTGTATAAAATCGCTGACTTGAGCACGATGGAATTACGTGTTTATGTAAGTGAAAAACAATTGACAAGTATCAAAATTGGACAAAAAGTAAATGTGAAAGTTGATGCAGTAGAGGGAATGAATACGCATCAAGGAACAATTACTTGGATAGCCTCTTCGGCAGAGTTCACACCAAAAATTATTCAAACAAAAGAAGAACGTGTAAACTTGGTTTATGCTGTGAAAATAGAAGTGAAAAATGAGGGTAGCTTGAAAATAGGTATGCCAGCAGAAATGTGGATTAACTTAGGGAAACCAGCAACAAAAAAATAAAAACATGAAAAAAATAGCAATAATAATATCCGTATTAATGGTAGGTTTGGTGAGCTGTGAACAAGAAAACAACAGCCACGAAGCACACGAACAAAACGAACACACTGAAACGCATCATGAAAAAAAAGACGTGCTAAACAATGATTGGATAAGTAAAATAGAATTAGATAATGGTTCGAAATGGCAAGCCAATCCTGAAACCACAACGGGAGTTGTCGCCATGCAAACATTAATTAATCAACGAACAGAAAAAACACCCGAAGACTATAAAAAACTAGCTCAAAGCTTGGTAAATGAGCAAAATAAACTAATTGATGCTTGTAGTATGAAAGGGGCTTCTCACGACAATTTACATCATTTCTTACATCCTTTGATTGAGAAAATAGCCTACCTGAAAAAAGTAAATAGCATAGAAGAAGGATTGAAAACAACAAAAAGCATCAAAGAAAATTTAGATGCTTATCACACTTATTTCAAATAAAACGTGGGAATATCTGTCAATCATATCAGCAAATCTTTTGGTGAAGTACAAGCATTAAAAGACGTTTCTTTTCAAGTAAAAGAAGGTGAGTTATTTGGTCTTATCGGACCCGATGGAGCGGGAAAAACTACGCTTTTTAGAATATTAACTACACTTTTGTTTGCCAACGAAGGAGAAGCAACTGTGGCTCAATATGATGTTGTAGAGCAATACAAGGACATCAGAAATCATGTCGGTTATATGCCAGGGAAATTTTCCCTATACCAAGATTTGACGGTCGAAGAAAATTTGAATTTCTTCGCCACTATTTTTGGTACAACCATAGAAGCAAACTATGATTTGATAAAAGATATTTATGTACAAATAGAACCTTTCAAAAAGCGTAGAGCAGGAGATTTGTCGGGTGGAATGAAGCAAAAATTAGCATTGAGTTGTGCCTTAATTCACAAACCCAAGGTGTTGTTTTTAGACGAACCAACCACAGGAGTAGATCCTGTTTCTCGTCAAGAATTTTGGGTGATGCTCAAGCGATTACAGAAAAAAGGCATTACTATATTAGTATCTACGCCCTATATGGACGAAGCTGCTTTGTGTGACCGAATAGCTTTGATACAAGACGGCGAAATCTTACAGATTGATAGCCCACAAGAAATCGTCAAACATTTCCCAAAAAAGCTTTACGATGTCAGTGCCGATAGTATGTACAATTTGATTGAAAGTCTAAAAAATTATGAGTACCAATACAGTGCTTTTCCTTTTGGTGAGTTTGTGCATTATGCCGACAAACGAAAAGGTTTTAAACCTGATGAATTGAAAAAATATTTAGAAGGCAAAGGATTAAAAAATGTAGCTGTAGAAATCACACAACCTACAATTGAAGATGTTTTTATGGAATTAGCAAGGTAATGGAACAAGAAAACGTCATAGAAGTAAAAGAATTGACCAAACAATTTGGTGATTTTAAGGCAGTAAATGCCATTACATTTGAAGTCAAAAAAGGAGAAATATTTGGCTTTTTGGGAGCAAATGGAGCGGGGAAAACCACGGCAATGAAAATGCTAATCGGGATTTCAAACCCCACATCTGGCGAGGCAAATGTGGCAGGATTTGACGTGTTTACCCATGCCGAAGACATCAAAAAAAACATTGGTTATATGAGCCAAAAATTTGCTCTTTACGATGACCTAACAGTAAAAGAAAACATCACTTTTTTTGGAGGTATTTACGGACTTTCTCGTGCTCAAATAAAAGAAAAAACAAGACAAATGATAGAAAACCTAAAACTGCAAGAAGTAGCCAATCAGTTGGTTGGGTCATTGCCTTTGGGTTGGAAACAAAAAATATCATTCTCAGTATCAATGCTTCATGAACCAAAAATTATCTTTTTGGACGAGCCAACAGGAGGGGTTGATCCGATAACAAGAAGACAATTTTGGGAAATGATTTATGAAACGGCAGACAAAGGAACAACCATATTTGTAACCACGCACTACATGGACGAAGCCGAATATTGCGACCGTGTTTCGATTATGGTAAATGGCGTAATTGAAGCCTTGGACACACCAAAAAAACTCAAAGAGCAATTTGAAGTGGACAGTATGAACGATGTATTTTTAAAATTAGCAAGAGGATGAAACGTTTTATAGGATTTATAAAAAAAGAATTTTACCATATATTCAGAGATACACGTTCGCTGTTTATCTTATTTGGTATGCCCATCGCTCAGATTATGCTTTTTGGATTTGCCATTACCAACGAAATAAATAACGTTGATATTGCCATTTTTGACAAATCAAAAGACGCTACAACTACCGAGATTATCAATAAAATTTCAGCATCAAAATATTTTAGTAACAAGCAAACCATCACCAACGAAGCAGAAATAGAAAGCGTGTTCAAAAAAGGAAAAATCAAAGCAGTATTAGTTTTTGAAAAGAATTTTAGCAAACATTTAGTCAAAGAAAAAAAGGCAACCGTCCAGATTATAACAGATGCCACCGACCCAAATACAGCCAACACAATAGCTAATTTTACAACAGCAATTTTGCAAAAATACCAACAAGAATTGAACAAAAATGTAACTATTCCTTACCAAATAATTCCTAAAACAAGAATGGTTTACAACCCCGAACTCAAAAGTGTGTTTATGTTTGTTCCAGGAGTAATGACCGTGATTTTGATGCTCGTTTCGGCAATGATGACCTCAATATCTATCACCAAAGAAAAAGAATTAGGAACAATGGAAATACTTTTGGTATCGCCCATAAAACCATTTCAAGTGATTATAGGCAAGGTGTTTCCGTATATTTTCCTTTCCGTAATCAATGCCTTAGTTATTGTATTACTCGGAGTTTTTGTTTTCAAAATGCCTATTTCAGGGAGCGTGTTTCTACTCGCTTTTGAAAGCGTTTTATTTATTGTCAATGCTCTTTCTTTAGGAATTTTGATTTCGACCGTATCCCAAACCCAGCAAACAGCCATGATGATTTCGCTGATGGGATTGATGTTGCCCGTTATTTTACTTTCAGGATTTATTTTCCCAATTGCCAGTATGCCTTTGCCTTTACAAGTGATTAGTAATGTGATACCTGCCAAATGGTTTATCATCATCGTCAAAGGAATAATGCTCAAAGGTGTAGGTTTAGCCTTATTATGGAAAGAAACTTTAGTTTTAGTAGGAATGACCGTGTTTTTCATTGCTGTGAGTATCAAAAAATATAAAATAAGATTAGAATGAAAACGATTATATACATCATTCAAAAAGAATTTAAGCAGATATTTAGAAACAAGGCAATGTTGCCTATTATCTTTGTATTGCCTATTATTCAGCTTGTTATACTCTCTAACGCAGCCACATTTGAAGTCAAAGACATCAAGTTTTCTTATATCGACAACGACCGAACATCATTTTCGAGACAGTTGATAGAAAAATTTAGTGCTTCAGCTTATTTTAATGTAATCAAAAGTTTTTCGTCCGACAAACAAGCACAATCAGCCATGCTCAATGGCGATGTAGATGTCGTATTAGAAATACCTCATTCTTTTGAAAAGAATATTTTAAAAGAAAAAAAGACTGATTTAGCACTTCGTATCAATGCCATTGATGGAGCAGCAGCAGGAGTAGAAAGCGTATATATTAGCCAAGTATTGATGCAATTTAATCGCAACGCACAACTAAAACTCATTCGTCCTTCCGACCGAAAAAATATACCACAAAGCATCTTGGCGATACCCTCTTTTTGGTACAACAAAACCCTGAATTACAAGACTTTTATGGTGCCTGGTATATTGGTTTTATTGGTTACTATGATTACGCTTTTCTTGGCAGGAATGAACATCGTCCGAGAAAAAGAAATAGGAACATTGGAGCAAATCAACGTTACACCAATCAAGAAATACCAGTTTATTATCGGTAAATTATTTCCCTTTTGGATTATCGGCTTTGGCTTGTTGACCATCGGTTTGATTTTAGCAAAACTTATTTTTGACGTGCCGATGTTAGGCAGTTTGGCTGTGATTTATTTTTATACAAGCATCTACTTATTGGTTATTTTGGGCATGGGATTTTTCATTTCCAACTTCACCGACACACAGCAACAAGCCATGTTTATCGCTTGGTTTTTTGTCGTTATTTTCATTTTGATGAGTGGCTTATTTACCCCAATCGAGAGTATGCCAGAGTGGGCTCAAGTCGTTACCGAATTCAATCCTGTCAAGTATTTTGTACAAGTGATGCGTATGGTAATGCTCAAAGGGGCGGGCCTGACCGATATATTGCCACAATTAGTCAAAACCTTTATTTATGCTGTGGTTATGAATGGCTTAGCCGTAATCAGTTATAAAAAGACAAATTAGGGCGTGTCCTCTTTGTTGTATCCGTGAGCAGTTACCTTGTCTCAAAAGTACCATTAATCCGATAAATACCACATCAATCAAGAGCGAGGTCGGGCTTTTTCGTTCCCAATCTTTGCTTCGTTCCTCAGCAAAGGATTTCCACTTCAATCCCTCACGCAGAGCAGAGGTTGGTTAACTATACAGTTTACTAAGCTTAGGGTAACCTAAAAACATCTATATTGGCGTATATATTAGGTGAAAAATAATAGAATGAACTCAAATAAAAGAATTTCAAGAAGTGCGGGTGTGTTAATTATTTTAGGAATAATTTCAGGTATATTAAGTATCGTTCCATCTGTAGAAAGTGGAGATATTCTTAGAGAAGTATTTCCGAATAGAGCTCAGGTTTTAACTGGAGCAATCTTTCAGTTTTTATTAGTTCCAATTTATATTGGTTTTTCACTTTTACTCTATCAAGTTTTGAGTAAGTATAACAAAACACTATCACTTGGTTTTGTAGGGTTTAGAATTGCTGCAGGAGTGTTTCAGTTATTAGGGATTATATTATTACCTATTTTTATTCTTATAAGTGAAAAATATTTGGCTCACCCAACCTCTGAGGTGATTTTTTTTGAGACAATAAGTGAGGTGTTAATGCTCACCCGAGATTTAATAAATCATTTAGGGGTTATCTTAGCTACAGGTTTAGGTAATTTGATTTTATACTATATTTTATATAAGGGGAAATTCATTCCTGTATGGCTATCGTTTTGGGGAGTTATAGGCAATGTGTTTATTATTTTAGCAAGTTTTTTATTGTTATTTGAGTTAATTGAAGTTGTTTCGATAGAATATGGGGTAATTACGATACCTCTTGTTTTTCAAGAAATAGTATTGGCTATTTGGTTATTAGTAAAAGGGTTAAATTTAGAATTAACAGATGAAAAGTTTTAAAATCTAATTAAGCTTAAAAATTTAATGGGATAGTATTATCTATTTTTTCCATTATGTTATAAATACGGTTGCCCAGTATCTTTCTCTGTATGAGTTTGGATTGGGCTTCGTATTTTTGGTACTTAGTAGTATGTCCTTTATAATTAAAATCAAAACCTCTTGTATTGATTTGGTATAGGATAATAAATGAAAACACAACGAAAATACTCATATTAATAAGCTTATCGTTGATTGTTGTTTTGAATTTTTTTATAATATGAATTATGATATTGGTGATAATTATCATAGAAATAATAAGTACTATGTCATAATTATTCCACCACCAGATTTTACCCCAGCCACCAATATATATATCGTTAGGAAAAAACAACCGAACACCACCCCAAACACCACTTGGAGTAGGCAAGTCTTCTAATAGGTGGAGAAGAAAACCAAGTGAAAAGGCAATGATATGAATTTTGTAGTTTTTTATTTCAAGAAACAATTTAAAATCTCTTTGAAAAATAATTGACCAACCACTAGTGATTAATAAATATAAAAAAGGTAGTAGAAGAGCAGTAAATATAGAATGAAACCCTGCGTGGTGAGAGTACCAAAATTTCCCAAAATAAATTATTGAACCGCTATGAGCCAAATCGAAAAAACTACCAATAGTATTATCAAATTTAGACCATAAAGAAAAAGCATCAAGATCGGGCATGACACCTCCCAATCCTGCAATAAGTATTGTCTTGATTTTATTACGAAGTTTAGCACTTCCGTAGCTGGCAATTACTGTACCTACAGCCACACCAGACAAAGTATGAGAGATGATGTCCATTAAACAAATTTTAATTTATAACATTTATAATTTAAATTCATATTTTAATAATATTGAGTTTTTATAATAGAATAATGAGGGCTTTTGAAACCTGATATAGGATTGTATGATTTTTTGTGTTTATCCCATTGATGTTTTATGTCATCTATGTCAAAAGAGTGTTGTATATCTTGAACAAAAAATTGAATACTCTTCTTTGAATACCCTGAAAAGATAACTGAGATTTTCTTTTTATTAGGTAGGTTACATTGGTCTAAATAGTAGTGAATCCTACCAAAAGATTGTTTGAAAGAGCATAAACCTATGGATTCGTTAAATTTAATTACTTCTTTAGAACTTGTTGAGTCGTAATTAATGACTAAGTAGGTATAAAACTCATCAATGAAATTATTTTCAAAGATGTTATAATCCACAAAACGAATTGTACCAAATGAAAAAACGAATTGTACACATAAAATTAAAACAATTACAATTTTACTACTCGTAAATAAACAATAAACGGCTGTCTATTTTCGTGCGATTGCCCTCCTCCTTCTTGAGACACTTTTCCTTGCAAAACATGATCATGATCACCACTATCAGCGTTGATTTCTGTTGTATGGAATTGAACTCCATTATGCCCTGAATGACCCGTGCTGTGATCCTGAGCGCTAGTAATTGAGTCAGGGCGACCATCTGTCCACGAGTGACTATGAGGTCCTCCTCGAACAACATCTAAAGTTCCTTTTTTATGATAGTGAGTAGCGAGTTGCTGAACAGTCAAAGAAACTTCTTTTAGCCCGCCGATTTTAGAGCCATCTGGATTATTGTAATCACCTTGACCAGGATCATAACCAACAATCACCCTCCCTTTTGAATCGGCATCAATCTCCCATCCACGCCAAGAGTCACTTATTCCAACTCCTAATGCGTTAAAATGAGTTTGGACATTGCTCAACTTAACGTCTAATACAGTTCCTGAAGGGAAAATATTGGATTTTACCAAAACCTCTCTTCTCTCAAGATCAGACAATAATAACAATGCCCCATCATCATTAGTCTCACCTAATTTTAAATTACGAATGTGATGAACTTTACGAGAAGTTCCATCCTGATAAATAACGCTAAACTCTTCTTTGACATCTAATATTAAAGAAGGGTTAGACAAAAGAGTAGGTGTTGTTAACGCTTCAACCTCATAAATCTCACCTTCAAAATAAACAACCCCTTTTGTATGTGAAATATACTCATCGTTATTCCCTGAGTAGAACACCTGTAAGCCTTTCATTATACACTTATCAACCCCTAAAGGCAAATCTGATTGTACTTGAAACGCTGATAGTTGCTGGTAAGCAGCTTGCATAAATCTGAGATTGTCTAACATTAGCGGGAATCCGCCGTTAAAATCTATCGATAACTTTTTCATAATCTAAATAATTTTTAATACATAATTCTTACCTGCTTGACGATATATGTCTACCTGACTTCTAAGCAATAATTCGTTATACGACACATCAGTTGGTATATTAATGATGAAATGAACCTTCTTGATATATTCTAAATAATTAAGCAGGTACAAAGGCGTGTCCTCAGCCGTATTAGACAAGTATAAATCTTGTAATTGCTCAGGATTATTATAAACATAATTGTAATCTATATTTGACACATCATCAATATAAATCCTTCGTTTAATCGGGTCGTAAACATCGTTTAAATAATGATTTAAGTAAATGACTTGACCATTAAACAATAGACGATAATGGATATTGCTTCTTAACTTTAAAAAGTCCAAATTAATAGACTTAAGAGGTTTCAGGCAAGCCTTAAGAAAATAAAAAAACCGTTTTTTTCTCAGGAAAACAGGCGTTAATTTTACAGCAATATCGTTGAAATCAACATCAAACATCTGTGATGTAGTTAAGAGATGAAGACAGAGGAAACGCAGGATCTACTTTCATGTAGCCTGCATCAGAGGCATAATCTTTTGTAAACTCTTGATAGTCTAACCCCCCATATTTTGAAGCGGAAAACGTTATAACTGGATCTATCACGCCTTTTATAGCCTGAATCCGATCTGTTAATCTATTTATATTGAGCACACCATCAAATGGCAAGTCTTGAATATATGTATTAATAGAGTCTTTGACAGGGAAAACTCCAGGGTTCTCAATTGACTCTCCTGTTTGCTTGAGAACTAGAGGGTTATAATAAATGTCATAATTAATTCTCAACAAATCAGCCTCCCGATTTATCACCTCTACATTTGTTCCTGCCATTTTTACAAGGTTTATGTAAGAATAAAACGCAGTTACTTGAGAGTAACTAAGAGGTACAGGCTGATTATTATTGTCTAATTTAGCTACTTTAATTCGAACCTGCCCACCTCTGTCTATAACAGAGCAACGCTTTATTATCTTCTTTAAATCATCGATAATAGAATATTGATACTTCTCTTTAATCCACAGCAAAGAATCTCCAAACTGGAAGTTAAACGATATTTCTCTATACCAAATAATTGGGCCCGGAATAATTTCTTTAGACCTACTCTCTACCTCTAAAGCATACTTGTCAAATAATTTTTCATGAACCCAAATTGAGACAGAAATCACAAAGAAAATTAATCGCCAAACCGCCACCTTGCTACGAGAGGTTAGGTCTGACAACAACAACTGTGTATTATCTATGTTTGGCTGTAAAGCACTTAACGTAACGAGGGTCTCTTTCTCAGAAGCCATCTCATCATATATCTCCCCTATACTTCTAGCCATTTTCTCTTTTTTTATAAACCGAACCGCCGAAAATTCTCACAGCCCAAAAACTTATTTTATTGTCATAATTCCTTGATTCTAGTTGCCCTGCTAAGTTTAGCATTTGTTGATCAGCGAACAGTTTACTTATCTTGTAACCATATTTATTATACATATAGTCAGTAGCATAAAGCCAATCATGAAGCAAGTAAGCTAGAAAAGCATCACTAACTGATGGCATAAATGGTGTAAGCAATAATGGTGTCGAACGACCATCAAATTGGAATCCTTTATGTATCACAATCACATCACTACTCGTTAACACTATCTCTATATCTGACAATAATACATATCTTTTTTTTGTCCCTCTTTTAATACAAACAGGAACATTGTCTAAAAATTTCTCTTCCAATACTACTACTTTCATAAGATGTCTTCTATAATGTCTAAACTCTGCTCAAAATCATTTACAAATTCTTCATTTGTAAGTTCTATAATCACGTCATAATTAACGCCTGTCATATCAATTGTTGATGAAATTGATGGTAATATCCAAACATCTTTACCGTTTAATTTTCTAAAATACCCTCGTGAAGTTGTGCGAGAATCATATAGGTTTTGGTACGTAATCCCAACAGGGTAATTTGTTCCCTGTTGCTCATTTATAATAGCTACATTACTTTCTGTGAGATGAGCTGTCATGTCGAATATTATATAAATAGTTGTCTTTATCATTATTTCCAAACGTTTGCATCCCAGTAAGTTAATCCGCCTGCATTCGCAGTTTGACCTACACCATTTTTTCCGCCAATCTCACTTGTAACAGCAAAACCTGAACCCTCTTGAAGCTTCCAGACATCACCATCAATAAATATTTCATAATATTTAGCTGAGCTAAATGCAGTGCTTGGAGTTGACGTGTTATTCTCATTATATGCCCCTATTGTAAATTTTCTTGTAGAGTTTAGAGGTCTAATATTATGATTGCTTGTAGCTACTATCACATCGTCAACTAAAATATGTTCATTTACACCATCATATCTAGCTGACAGTCGTTTTTTCCCTGAATAGGTTGCTTTAAAACTACTTAATTTAAGAAAAGTGGTACCTTGAAGTAAAAACTGTAATTCATCCGTTGAAGGGTTATAACGGAGACCAAACCGATACTTTGGAGCACCGTTTGAAGATCCTCTTGAAATTAAATACTCTGTTATCGGATTAACTAAAGAATCTACATCTACCACTACACCAAACTCAAATAGAGTTTTACTAAGGTTATAATCTTCACTTTGAATCAAAACACAATCATGATTAACAGAGTTAAAATGTAAATAATTAATAGTAGTAGGAGGAGGAGGTAAAACAGTTTCTGAATCAAATGATGAAATTAAGTAAACTTGACCTGATTTCCCAAAACTATTGTTAGGCAATCTGAGAAGAGACTTCCTTCGTGCATTATTCGATGAGATATTGTGATAATCAATTATGTTCATCTCAACACCATTTGAAGAGATCATAAAAGGTGCTTGGTGAGCAATAAACTCACACCTTCCTCCAACTGTTAAAGAATCACTCACGACAACAACGACATAACTTGAAACATTTGAGTCATAAATAAAAGTAATATTATCAGAAGATTCAGATAAAATTGTATCTGAAGGCTGTGTCGTTACTTCAACAATTCTGTTAACATTTACGAAGCTCCCAACGATTGCCTTATCAGAATCTGAGAAGTTATTTTCCGAAATCAGAATCTGCCACTTTCCTGCTGTCAACTCGGCAGGAAAATTAGAAGAATAATGACTATTATTCTCTGTGCATCTGTAAAGTTTGTCACCAAACAAAACGATGTCATTTGGTTTGTAAACAGAATCTTTCCAAGGTTCTGCATTATGCCCGTTATTAGGCGATAATTCACGCCACCAATTTGTGTTTAACTGCCCTAATTGGTCAAGAGGTGCTACTCCTTGCTGATCAGTTACATGTATAAACGAAAATAACCTGAACCGATACATCACTCTATCTCCTTGCGTGTAAGTAGCTGTTGACAAATAAGGATTAAAATCAGGATAATTTTGAGCAATCAACTCATTATTCGAAGGTCCGTCTATTTTTAAATTTAACGCTGTGATTACAGTGTTAAACTTTTCAGTTAAATATTCGGATAATTGTCTTAATTCTGTCGCCATTATATTGATTCGATATTATTTTCCATATACTCTCCAAATTCAACGGCCGTTCCAATATTATTTTCTACAGCAGAAGAATCGTCTATTTTGTTGAAAGCACTAAACACAACATCTTTCAAAATCTCGTTTAGAATGTCTCCTGTGACAGCCCCAACTCCGTTTGCCTTAATAAAGTCGTCTATTTTATTTATTAGTGCTGTCTTGTCTAATTCAGCCATTGTTCTCTATTTAAAATTATTATTGAAATTATTATTGAAATCATTATTAAAATCACCTAAATAACCAAACTCACCTCCTGCAGGAACAATTCCTTTTTGATCGTAATACTCTTTTACCTCTTCGTCAACAATCAAGTCAGAATCAATACCTATCTCCATCCCTTCTACTATGTCTGAATTCACTCCTTCTCTCATCTCTTCGTTTAGGTCTATCACTGCGAAAATGGACAAAATGCTTCCATGTTGCTCAAGAGCAACATCCCAAATGGTTTGATTTGGCTTTGCCAATACTGTTATCACTTTAGTCATAGCTCGCTTGTATCTTTAACAATCCATCGACATCATAATCAACATCAACCTCTCTCGCTTCATCACTCTCTAATTGTATGGAAATTTCTTGTTCTAATTTTAATCGCTCAAGAGGAGACAATGACCCATAATTATAACCCGAAATTCCAACCCCAATAGTCGGAGACTGCTTATACTCTCCCTTATTAGCTAGGAGCATATGTTCAATATGTTGCTCATCGCTAAACCCTATGTCTAGATCCCCAGCCACTATGCCAAAATCACCGTCTTTATTTAAGAGTATATCACTAGCCATGTTTTACCTTGCTGTTTTCGATTTTCTCTTTTTTTATCGCAACCAAATTCTGCCCTGCCCAAGTCGTCACCAACGCCTTTAGTACCGCACCTCCGTCTGAAGGAGCAACCACCCAAGAGCTAAACAATCCCTTAAGCATGTTAATCTCTTTTTTTAACTCATTAACTTCATTAGTCACCTTTTCACTTACCACCAATCCGCCTAATTCGTCACCAGACAATTGTATTTTATCAACTATTAGTTTGATTGATTTTACTTCAGAAAAACGAAAAACAAACGCACTCTCTTCTTTGTTATCTATCAAGCCTAATAACACATAGCTACCTACAACAGGCACAACCAGTATCCCTTTTTCAGAACTATCAATTACAGAAGTCAACCGTACATCCAAACGGTCAGGTTCGCCCTCGATAGCTATATCACAAGTCATCGTTTTCTCGTCTACACAAAGAACCTTCCCTGCTTGAACCTGAATATTAATCAGGTCTTTTACGAGCAATTGTATTGTCTCCTTAATTCCCATTATGCTTTTCGTCCTAGTTCTATTTCTTGTTGTACTCCGCCTACACCAAACGTGTAAATCAACTCATCAACATAATACTCGCCTGTTTTATCACTATCCTCAGTATCCTCTAAAATAACGATGTCTCCGTGACGAACAAACGGCTCTCCAAATACCACAAAACCTCCTCGCCAACCATCATAATTGAAGCGTTTCATCTCCCTTTCGGCACTTGCTTTTAATTCTTTTTTGCTTATGTTGTAAAAATTCAACGTTCTGCTCTGACCGTTTTTATCACCCAGTTCAACCGTTGTTTTTGAGCCGTCCTTATTGTTCGACACCGCTTTAACCCTCACCTTTACTTCGTCTTTTCGCTTGTAAACCAACTTATCCGACTTGATATTGTCGCCCAACTTAAATGTTACTTTTTTTAATGTAGCAGAGTTGTAAGGCTTACCGATAACGAGTGTTTTACCTCTAAAAAAAGAATACAACCCGAAATCAGCTTTTAGCTTTTCCAAAAACTTAGCTTGAGAGATGTTGTTGATAAAATAGTTACCTAGTTCAACATCTAACAAATCCGTAGAAACATCAGGAACAATCTCTTTTATTAAGCTTGATAAACTTGCCGATTTACCACTCTTAATTATGTTAGTTTGTTTTAAATTCCACATCTCGTCTTCGCACACGATTTCAAGCGGAACGGTTGGCTTAACAGCAGTTACGTAACCAGTAAAAACGGTGTTTAATCGCTGATTGTAGCCTGTTTGAACAATAACCTTATCACCTTTTTTAATCTGTTCAGCAAGATGCTTCTTGTCAAAAGAAATGTTTTTAGGCAACTTAATTGTTGTTGTGTCTGTAAGCATTTTCCACGAACTTACCGTTTTAACCTCATTTGCCCAGCTAAATGTGAATGCTCCGATTGTCAATATAATAACAGGTAACTTCATCTTTTATCAATCCTTAATTCAACTGGTGTTTCGCTTATCGCAGAGAAACTGTACGTTTGTAAATTTTGGTATTCCGTAGCTGGCAATGAATAATCAGTAACAACCAATTCGTGAACACCTAACATATTCAATACCTCGTGTGTTATCTTGAGCGACTTGTTAGCAGACATATAGCCTGCAAACTCCTTAACATCAGCCTTAGGATAGCCAACCCCTCGATTAGCTATAATACCTGTTACCGAAATTTGGTAGTCACCATTTGATATAAACTCCTTAACCGTGCTATCCCTACCTTGTACTTTTGTTACAACGATGTCCTTCGTCCTGTTGATTGATACCACAGCACTGTCAAGCATATAGTCTTTTGCCGATTTCGTAAGTTTTTCAAAAACCAAAGGTTGATAAATAGGCAACCCATCAAAGTGAGATTTATCCGAAAACGTAGCGTTTACAATCTCAACATTAGGTAACTGATAGCCTGTAATTCCCTCTGTCACTTGCTTTAATGCTTTGTCATAATCTATCTCGTTGCGAGATGAAATAAGACCGTTTACCGCACTAGCCAAGCGTGGCGTATAACCCCTTAGTCCAGATAGCTTTAATAATTCAGGTATAGTGTATTCAAAAGCCATCCTATATCGTTATTTCAAAATCTCTCACCGCACCAACTAGAGCCTCTGCTACTTTTTCTTTAATAACAGAAACACTCTCCCCTAAATTTTCCGTCTTAATAGTAAATTCTTTGATTAAGTTTTCAATCTTAACTGTAATCTCTTTTTTCTCAGCAGATTTGAACCCTGATGCTCCACCTGACGCACTTGTTTTTACAGGAACTTTTGCCCCTGTCGTAATGCCTACCTTCTTTTGTTTTTCAAGCTGTTTTTCGTCTGCCTTTACCTCATGTTTAACATCTCCAGTAACCTTAACCTCTCCATCTTCTCCAAACCCAAAAAACTCGCTCACGCTATCAAACGCACCAGTTACAGCACCAACAACTTTATCAACCCATTCCATTATCCATTCCTGTAAACCACCGAACCAATCTCTTATTGCTTGCCCTGCTTCAGGGAAAACAAAGTCAATTAACGTCAATAACCAAGAAAATGGATTAAGGTAAGTATTCCAAAAACTTACCAAATCAGTAAAATACCCCACAAGACCGTCCCAAAACCCAACAAAGAAATCGCCAAACCAACCCATTTCTGATCCTAACCAAATAAACCCTGCTATCAGTGCCGTAATTCCTATAATCACCAAACCAATCGGGTTAGCATTCAATGCTAAATTTAATGCCCATTGTGCTGTTGTTACTATTCCTGTCCAAATAGACTGTACCTTTTGAGAATTTGATAGCCAATTAAACGCTTGAGATAAGCCCATAATCAACGGTGTAACAGAGCTCATTTGTTGAGCGTACTGACCAACGTTACCAAACATAGCCGTGAAATCAGATTGCAAACCTGCTACAAATGACTTGAACCCAGCACCTGATTGCTCAACAGAATTAAGCTTCTCCAATTCTAAAGGTACTTTGTGAAAGTTTTCAATAAACGCCCCTGCATCTTCTCCAGCTGATTTAAAAAACTCAGAAACTAACTTTTGTTTAGCCTCCTTATTTGCTCCTTCCATTGCTTCGGACATCATTTTAATTCGCTCAATTCCCGTCTTGCCTTTCAATTGATCTAAAGACAAACCAACACCTTGTAAAGCATCTATTTGACTTTGTCCCATTTCATCCAAGGCTATACTTCCTTCTTTCAAAGAGTCTATTGCCTTATCTGAATAAATTCCTTGTTCAGAAGCATAAGCCATCACAGCCATTGTCTCCGACATGTCAATTTCCAACTTTTTCATGAAAGCAGGATATTCAGTCAAGGTGTCAAGCATATCATTATTGAGATTCGCCCCTTTTTTGTAACCTTTTTCTATCAACGCCAAGTTCTCTTCAAATGTACCTCCTGACTGTTTGGTCATAGCGTTCGCCGCACGAGCAATTTCTTCTCCTCCCTCACCATAAACAGACGCTAATTGATGTACTTTCTTCGTCGCACTATCCAAGTCATCGCCTGTTAGTTTAGTAAACCGCTTAATGTTGACCGCCGTGTTTTCAATTTCATTAGTGAAATCTAAAGAATGAGCCACCTTGTCAATAACTTCAGACACCTGATTAATACCCAAAGCGACATCTTGCCAATTGTTTTGGTGTTTTTTAGATGGTAAATTTTCTAATTTTTGAAGCTTATTCTCAGTATCTTCAATCATTAAATTGTATCGCTCTATTTGATCTGTTCTAAACGCTTGATTTCTCCCCTGCTTCATTCTCGATAACTTACTTCTCAAGTCATTAATAGAGTCGCCAACCTTATCGACACTTCTTTTGTTGACGTTGAGATTATCCTCTAAACCTTTAAATGATTGCTTAATCGAACGAAGAGGTGCTGTCACCTTGTCTGTAAGTTCAAATATCCAATTAAGTTGTTCCATTACCGTTCGCTGTTTAAAGCTTCAAATACTTTGTTTACCACCTTTGTAAGCACACCTTCCATTAGATCCTGGTCTAATCGTTTAAGGTATGTTGCCTGATTAAGTTGCCGAGCAAACTCATAATCTGACAAATCCAAGGGGTTACCCCCAAAAACTTGTCGAACTAGAGCTACCGATTTAAGAAGCTCATCTGCCCCCTCCTCTTCGTTAATAGAGGTAAGGGCTAAAGCTTTTTTAAAGAAGCTTCTCTTATTTTAAATATTGTGCCCAGCTGTTTACAGCAAGAAAGCTTCGCCTCGTCACTGTCTTTTATCTCTTCATCACCACCCAACCAACAGTTGTCAAACAATGTTGTTGCTGATTTTATTGGGTCAGATTTGATGTATTTCTGAGCAACAGACATAATCTGAATGTTCGGTTTTCTGAAATAAGCCGTAGCCTTAGCGTCCTCATCGTCAAGGGGGACGTCTATCTGATAGACACCTCCATATTTGGACTTCCACTTTTCTATTTTTGCAAGCAATATTTTATCTTTACCCTCCATACTAACTCCATTCGATGTGACTTGGTAACAAGCCTAGTTCAACAGTAAAGGTGGTATCCCCTTCTTTTAAATCTCGCTTATTGTCCATAAATTCGCAATTACGAATTACATGAGTAACTATAATGTCATCCTCTCCGGCAAAAGCCACAACAACATCAAATGAGGAGATCTCTTGAAGACGTTTACCAACCCCCAAAGAACGCTGTATAGCATCTACTTCATAATCATAGAGAGTTACTTTAGCACTAGCTTCATATCTCCCTTTTCCTCGGTGTGAAGGCATATTTCCTGCACCGTAATGATTTTTTTTATCTTGCTTGTCATCGTAAGAGATCGCGGATATCCCTGTAACTGTTCGACCAAGAATAATGATCTTAACCTCTCCCCAAGAATGTCTTACTCCGTTTATTAATGGTGTTAATTCTGCCATTTTAATCGCTGTTTAGAAAGGGTTTGAAAACCCAAGTATCGCTTTTATTTTCCTATTTGTCCCTGTAGGGATCAAATCAAATTCTACTTGAAACTCAGAAGTCGCAATTATATCTTGAAAAGGGTCTACAAATACATCTGCACCACTTAACTCTCCGTTACTAATCATTGCTTCAAGTGCTTTTCTGCTCAAACTTTCGTAATATTTTACTACTTCAGGGGAAAGCCGTCCCGTATCAGTGTCAACTAGAACTGGAGCGTTTAATTTTGGCAGTAAAGCTTGTCTAATAGCTCTAGCCCCCTTGTCTATCACCCTATTGCTCTCAACATAAGCATAATCATCTGTGATGATAGTGCAAGTGTGAGAATCGTTTAAATAGAACCCTGCACGCCCAGTGTGTTTTATGAAAAAGATATGCCCATAATCGTTCAATATCTCTTTTTTTCCTTCCGATACAGCAGACAGATTAACACCACCAATTGATGTTGCTGTCAATCTTCCTCCGTACATATTGAAACGCTCAACCCAAGCGATATTTTCATTGACTTTCGCTAAAGAAACAACTCCTAAAAGAGTACCAACAGCTGAATATGTAGGGTCTTGTGCTAACACAGGGATCGCTTGACCAATCATGACACTGACGTTTTTAGCGTTCATCGCTCGCAAATCTGTTGTGCTTGTTAAATCAAAACCTTTCCCTTCTAAGACAATTTGCACAGGTCGATGCTGAGCATACTCTTCAGTTGCTAATTCTTGAGCTTTCGTTACCGCTAACAACGTGTCGCTAAAATCAGTAACTGAAGTAGCTGGATTGTAAGCAATACCTAATTGCTTAATGGTTCCATCAGCTTCTATTAATAATTTCTTTGCAGAGTTTGTGTTAGTTATATCCAACATATCCACATAACTCATAGACTTAGCCACCAACTGAAGATATAAATCTCCGTTTGGGTTGACTCTAAAGAATTCGCTAATATGCTCATAGACAAGGACAGAATTGTCTGAATCATAAGCAGGAAGTATTAGTAACAACAACGCATCTTTTACACTTTTCAGCCTATAAGTTGTGTTCAGTTGAACACCCCCAACAACCGCCACACCATTCGCAACAAGCCCACTTATAGCGTCTCCTGAAGGGAAACGGCGACCTAAACCACCGTTTCTCTTTTGTATGATTACATCGTTCATTTGTTCTTAAGCATTTTGCCCTTTTCCTTTACTTCCTCAGGAATCACTTCTTCAGAAATCACTTCCTCACGAGAGCAGACCTCTAAAGTCAACCCTCTCAACCTAGCATGATCTTGTGCGAGGTTCTTAGCCTCAGACAAAAACACATTTCCATCTGATGCGACAATTACACTGTCAACATCTTTATATGCGTTAAAAGTAGGCTTTGCCCATTTTATTTTATTTTCTTTGTTCATCTCATGAATATTTAACTACAAATATTTATTTATCAGCTTTATCGCAATTACAGTTATTGAAGCCCACATCCCAATCCAAAAAAACCACCGACCGCCTCTATCAGGAGGCTTCACCTCCGTCTCTATGACCCTATTTTTATCTGTTAACCTTGATTTAAGATTAGTAATCTGAATGTCCTTCCCTATCACAATTTCGCTTATACTATCACAGCTAGCCGTCAACTCCTTTCTACCATCCACATACTTTATTTGTGCAGATGCTCGACCTTTTCTATACACAACAACTGTGTCGTGTAAATATTCAGGAATTGTCATTCGAAAGCTTTCTTTTGCAAAAGAAACTGTGTCCAGTTTTACTGTCTCGATATATATAATGCTATCAGACCTAATGTCCACTAACCCCTTTGTCATTTTGTGATTAACCCCTGCACAAGCAGAAAGCAACCAAATTGACATTATCAATATTAATATTTTCATCAATTCGTTTTTAATAAATTACTCAATTTTACGTTCTCTTTTGTCAGGTCTTTCACCAACTCTTCTAGCCTCACAATCTCCGCCCTCATTTTTATATTCTCCTCAAACAATTTTCTTTGTTTTGTCAGAATCTCTTTTTGTGCACCTCTCAACCCTGCAACCTCAAGCTTCATAGATTCAGCAAGCTCTCTCCAAATAGTTGCAACTTTATCTATATTATCAATCTCTAAAGTATCTGTTTCTGCTTCATTTTTTCTCCGAGCAAAGCCCCAAGTTATAATTGCCGTAAAGAGTGTCGCAAACAGCCCAATAATTGCCTCTTGTATCATAACCCTATTTCTGTTAAGAATTTGTAAACATTAAAAGAAGGGCAGTCTTTTGCAACCCCATCAAAATCTCTGTGACCTTTAATCTCAGCATTAGGGAATCTTGCCTTTAACCTAAACAACAAGCGAATCATAGACTCAATCTGTTCTTTTGTTCGAGTATCCTTTGCCTTTAACCGATCATCCACTCCACCAATATAAGCGAGGTGTATACTATCGTTATTATGTCCCCTTACACCATTAGACGCCTTGTTAATATTTAGCAACTCTACTATCTCACCATCATCTTTTATAAGATAGTGATACCCTGGGAATTTCCATCTTTTCTTATACTTCCAATAAGCTAAGATTGATTGCACAGTTGTACTGCTACTAGTAGCAGTACAATGAATAACTATGTGCTTGATTACTCTCACTATACAGCAGGAGAGTAAATTGCTGAGATTGCCTTGTTTCTAATTGGCATTGCCAATCCACGTTTTTGAAACCCGATAATATCCCCACGTTCTTTGGGATTATCTAAGTCTGCGAACATCTTCACACGACCGTCTGCACGCATAACTTCTTGCTTGTGAAAAGCAATTGAAGCAATCACGTCTGTAGCAGGGGTTGCAGCTGCACCAAATGCCTTCTTAACCCCCGTCGATTTATTAAATACTGGAAGTTTGGAATACTTGTACACTTTAAACCCGAACAATTCATTTGACTTCAAAAATTCTTTGAACTGTGAAATGCTTTGTTTTCTCAAGTCAGCGACATGTTGAGTAGACAGCACCAAAATACGACCTTCAGCAGGAAAATCACGGTCATCCCATCTTTGAGACAAAGTAAGGATGTCCTCGAATTTTAACGACTTATTACCTGAACCATTATCACCTCCTGTGCATACTATCACAGGTGTGTCAGAAGCATTTGATAATGGAGCAAATGCGTGAGAGGCTTTTTGCTGAAAACGTTGCAACATTGCTTGCTTATGTCCATACATGATAGACTTCATTTTGTCGTACGATTGTTCTGCCTTCTCAGCATTACGCAACAACGTGTTCTCCGTGTCATACACATCCAACTCCATCGAGATAGCCAAATCACCACGCTCAGATGTAGGCACAGGATACGTGCTGTTGTTGATCAATACATTTGGATTAACTCCAGCCTCTGCCAAGTTAATTTTATCATTTTCTACAAAAGCAGAAAAGTCTCTCGCCTCTGTCAAAAACGATGCTTCAGGGTAAAAGCCTTCCATTATCTCAGGAAGCCATATTTCTTTATTTAAACCTGCCATTTCTATTTATTTTTTGGTTTTTAATTGAATTTTAGCATATCGATCTGGATCTGCTTTTTTGATTGCTAATAATGCTGGTATATCATTCTTTCTCCAGTCATCAAAAGTCCAGGCCTCTCGCTCTGCTTCAAGTGAAGCCATTTCTTTTTCTGTTCCCGCGAGTGTTTTTTTGTTCGGCAACGCCTTCACCGAATCTACCGCCAATTTGAAGTCTACAGAAGCCAATTTTTCAAAAGACTTTCTCTGATCTGCTGTCACCGACTTACCGTCTAGCAACGTCTTCATTTCTTTTTCTTTAACTGCTTTCAGCTCAGCTGTAAGACTTATGTTTTTTTGATGAATACCTTCAATTGCTACATCAATAGCGTTAGCGTCTGCACCCTCATCAATAGAGAGTGTAGACGCACTTTTTGCACTTAATTTCATATTTTCTTTTTTTGTTTTCAATTCTTTCAATCCCTTCGTTGCTAACTCAAACAAATCTCCCTTTAACTTATTACCAGACTCGTCAAACAATACAATTGAATTTTGATTTGATGGGATGTCACAGATAGAGCACTCCATCACTTTAGCTACTACAACAGGCGGATTGTCTCCGTCTTTAGTAACAGATAAAACTTTCAAGCCCAATGAAGCCCCTTTTAGAAACCCCTCTTCTACTCTTTTTGATATTTTTACGGATAGCTCTTCCGCAGAACTTGACATAAAGTCAGGTTCTGCCATTAATACATTCTCTTTTATTCTAATGTTCTTCCACCTTCCAACTAAGTCAGTATGATTATAAAACATGACAGGATTATCCTTGAACCTATCTAGTTCTAATCGCTCCATATCTAGCCTAAAACCGTAAGAGTTAATACTATCGTCACTTAATATAAATGTTTTCGGCATCGCTGTGTTTACTGTTGAGGATTCAAAATTGCGGGTAATTATTAGTTCTGCCAAATCAACAAAACAGGGAGGAGGAATTAAAAGCCTGACAAAGCGTCATGGATAAGCCGAGGAGGAAAAGTTTTTTTTTTAAACGCCAAATTCAAACGAAATTTGAGGAAGATTAAAGCAGTAATATGACAAATGCAGAAAAGAAAAGGCTTGCAAAAAGCCTGTATATAAAATCGGGGCAAAACAAAAAACAAATAGCCACGCAGGTAAGTGTGACCGAAAAAACACTAAGGAATTGGGCAGAAATAGGAGACTGGGAAGAGCTGAAAAACGCATCTACAATTACTCGTAGCGAGTTGTTAAAAGCATCTTACAGGCAACTTAAAGCAATAAACGAAAAGATAGAGGACGACCACAACGGCATCCCTACAAAAGAACTGTCAGACGCTAAAGGTGTTATCCGAAAAGAGATAGAAGCCCTCAGCGAAATGCCTTTGCATCAATATATAAGCGTAGCCACTGAATTTACTGAGCATTTGTCTAAAAACAACCCAAGAGCATTAATCGGAACGGTTGAATTACTGAACGACTTTATCGAATTAATCGCTAGCAGATGAGGGTAGCTGATAAAAGAGCCCTGAATCAATGGCGTGAGCGAGTAGTTGGCTTACAAAAAGACACGCCCATCAATCCTTTTGAAACCAAAAAGGATCAACAACAGCGTATTGCTCGTGCAAAAGTGGATTACGAGTACTTCATTAGCTATTATTTACCACAATTAGCGACGACAAAAACTCCTGACTTTCATATTAAAGTAGCCAACAAGGTCAAACGAAGTGATAGAATTGCTTTGTGGCTAAAATGGGGGCGTGGATTAGCTAAATCTGTGGTTGCAGATGTAACCATACCTCTTTGGCTTTGGATAAACAACGACATCAACTTTATGCTCCTGATTGGGCAAGAAGCAGACAGAGCGTCTATTTTATTAGACGATTTGCGTTTACAGTTTGAAGCTAATCAACGGCTTATTCACGATTTTGGTGTGCAGAAAAACAACGGACATTGGGAGACTGGTTTCTTTATTACAAATAACGGATTTATTGCCAAATCTATCGGTATGGGGCAAGAACCAAGAGGGTTAAGGGTCGGAGCGAAACGTCCAGACTTCATCGTTTGCGATGACTGGGAAACAAAAGAGACCCTCAAAAACCCAAGACGACAAGACGAATACGCTCATTGGCTTTTGACAGGTATTATCCCCACAATAGACGGAGGTAAAGAACGTGTGCTATTGGCTCAAAACCATTTTGCACCAAGAATGATTTTTACAAAAATAGTCGGGGAAAACAAGGGTTGGAAAATTCACAAACAAAACGCCTTTGACCCAATTACTTTATTGCCTTTATGGAAGGAGAAGTATGCCGATGACTATTATAAAAACAGAATTGAAACGATGGGGAGTATTGAGGCTAATGCTGAGTACAACAATGACCCACACGTGGAAGGGAAGATATTCAGAGATGAACACATCCAATGGGCAAAACTACCTCGACTAGATAGTTTTGATGCTATTGTAGGGACTTGGGATGTTGCCTTTGCTGGCTCTGCTACTTCGGATTATAACGCAGTAAGAGTGTGGGGCATAAAAGACGGAAAGAAGTACCTCATCAACTGCTTTGTAAAACGAAGCAAAATAAGAGGTGCTTTGGAGTGGATAGCTGATTTTCAATTTTCATTGCCAAAATCTGTAAGTGTTCAATTTCGTTTTGAAGCCCAGTTCTGGAACGATGAAATTTATCGAACAATAGAAGAGGTAGAAAAAGAAAAGAAGATAAAGTTTAACCTCGTGAAAAGCGAACGCTCGAAAGTTAAGAAGTACGACAGGATGTTGGAGATGCACCCTCAATATCAAAACGGTAGGATTTATTACAACATCAATTTGAAAAACCACAACGACACAAAAGAGGGGTTATCTCAACTAAAAGGCTTAGAGCCAAATTACAAAACACACGATGATGCACCTGATGCAGACAAAGAAGCTTTTGATTATTTAGACCAGTTCACGAGAAAATCAAGCCATGTCTCAAGAGTGCAACACCGTGAAAACCGAGGGTATTAATTATGCAGTTTTTAAATAGAACAGACTTACTGTCGCTCATTGACGAAGCGACACTAACAACAATTAGCGACAACAACACGGTCTATATAGACGAAAGTGAGGCACGGGCAATTGACGAAATGACGGCTTACATCAACAGCAGGTACGACATCTTAAAAGTATTTGACACAGAACAACCACGCAACAATCTTGTAGTGATGTACCTCTGCGACATACTACTCTACCACCTGCACGCTCGCATAATGCCCGATAACATCCCTGAGCTTAGGGTAAAACGCTACGACACCGCAATCCAATGGCTAGACAAAGTAGCCGATGGATTTATCACCCCTATGTTGCCGAAAAATGAAGACCCTACAAAAACTCAAATCAGATCAGGAAACAGCTCTGAAAAACAAGATCAATACTACTAATACAATTGATAACTAATAATTGACAATTGATAATTAAAAAATATGGCAAAGAAAAAACAGGCTCGACCAAACCAACTACTCGACAAAGTAATCGCAGGAACTACTGCTAGAGCTAGGAAAAATATACAATCTTGGAGAAACGCCTTACGACAGGCGGAGAACACAGAAAGCCCAAGAAGGACCTTATACTATGACCTTTGCGATGAGTTAGAGCTTGATGCACACTTATTCGCTGAGATGCAAAGAAGAATATTAGCAGTAAGAGGCTGTGAGTTCTCGCTAATTGGCAACAAAGGCGTGGCTGAGCCCGAAAAAACAGCTTTATTAAAACGTCCGTGGTTTTATGATTTGATTGATTTAGCTATGCAAAGTATCTTTTACGGACACAGCCTTGTTCAAATCGGAGATTTAAAACAAGGTGAGATAACAGGCGTTGAGCTAATTAAAAGAAAACATGTCATCCCTGAAAAAGGGTTATTTGTTTTTGAACAAGGCGAAGATAAAGGTGTGCTTTATCGAGAAGACTTGAGTTATGCTCCTTTTCTTATCGAAATTGGGAAAAATGATGACCTAGGACTTTTTAACAAATGTGCACCTCACGTACTCTACAAACGATTTGCTCAGTCTGCTTGGTCTGAGTTTTGCGAAATATTCGGGATGCCCGTTCGTGTAGGAAAAACAAACACAAGAGACACGGAGAGCCTGAACAGAATGGAAAATATGCTTATCAATATGGCGACTGCCAACTATGCGGTAATTGATAAGGACGATATTTTGGAATTTGTAGAGACAGCAAAAAGCAACGGAGAGGTTTATAAAGGACTTATTGACTTGAGCAATGCAGAAATTTCCAAACTAATTAATTCAGCCGTGATTGGTGGAGAAGGCGAAGGGGGAAGCAGAAGCAAAGAAGAGGTAGGCGAGCGATTAGGACAACAAATATACGATGCGGACAAACAATGGTTTGAAGGGTTGATCAACTACACCGTAATTCCTAAATTAGTTGATTTAGGCTACCAAATAGATGGTTTTACTTTTAAGTTTGAGAAAGCAAAAGACATCAATAAACTTTGGGAGATGACCAAAGGAGCATTGGAACATTACGAAGTGGACGAGGACTTTATCCGTGAGACGTTTAATATACCTATTACAGGCAAAAAGAAGATAGAAACAAATCCTAACAAACTAAACGCTGGAGGTTTTTTCGACTAAGCCCTGAAAAGTTCAGGGCGGAAATAAACAAAGAATACAGCAGTTGTACTAGTGGTTGTAGCCACACGGAGACGGTTAATCTTGCTTTTAAAATTACTGAAGTATCGTTTTTTAAAAAGTTTCTCAAGACGTTTTTTAGTAAAGAAATAGATCAGGATAAAATACCTGAAGAACTATTTGCTGAAACGTACAAACAACTCAGCTCGGCTGTAGATGATGGGTTTGGTGAAACGAAGTTTGGAGACGATGATTATGAGTTTAAACAGAATTTAAAGCATAATATAGCGGTGTTTTCTGCTTTTAAGAACCACCAAAAAATAAAAGAGATAACGGGGGCCCTACTTGATAAAGAGGGTAATGTCAAACCTTATGATTTGTTTGAGCAAGAAGCACTCAAGATAAGTAAACAATACGACCAAAACTGGCTAAGAACAGAGTACAATATGGCTGTACGCTCTGCGAGAAGTGCTAAAAATTGGAAAGACATTGAGCGGACAAAACATTTGTACCCCAACCTAGAATATATGCCAAGCCGAGCAGGTGATCAAAGAGACGGACACAAACAATTTTACAACAAAGTGTACCCAATAGATCACTCTTTTTGGGACAGCCACCTGCCACCAAATGGTTGGGGTTGCAAATGCTCGGTGCGGAAAACGAGAAAAACAGCAGATGAAGAAAACCCAGTAAGCCAAAAACCAATAAGTGGAATTGTAGGCAATGCAGGAAAGGTGGGTGAGATATTCTCAGCAACGCACGGAATGGTCAAAAACACTTCTAAAGAAGAGAAGAAGAGTATTAAAGAGCAGTTGGATAATCTTGAATTAACAACAATACGTAAAGAAGCCACAAAATGGGCTTTGAAAGAATTAAGACAAAAATCAGTAAAAACTACTATAAACAACAAAGAAGTAAGTATTGGTATCAACAGAAAAGGTATCTCAAAATTTTTGGGTGAAAAATCAGGTGTGTTTTATGACATAGAAATGCGTAACAAAAAGAACTTATTACTGTATGATTTTGAAGAACTGATAAAAAAATCAAGCTACCACTCTAGTAAGACGAAAACAATAACACCAGCGAAAAAAAACGATGAACGTGATAAAACTAGGTATGAAAAAGAGGTAATAAGAAAAACAAATATTAAGACATATCACTACTTTGAATTGAAATTAAATAAAAAAAATGTTTATCTAAATATAATAGAAAGTAATAGAAGTGAATTTAAGCTATACACCATAACAGAAGCTATAAGTAAAAAATAAAGGAAGAAATTAAGCACCTTCCGATCTAATAACTCTTAGGGGGGGTTTTCTTAACTACTTCCTTTACCCAAATATACGAATAATAACTAAACTTGTTACAAATGAGCCAACTAAATGCAGTAGAAAAAATAGAAAAACTCATAAGAGAGGTTAATCTTATGAAAAATGACATCATGGACATTGCTGGAACAGAGGCGGAAAACCATTTTAAAGAGAGTTTTGATAACGAAGGATTTACGGACAGCTCCTTGGAAAAATGGAAGTCGGTCAAAAGAACGGACAAAAATAGTGGTTGGTATGGGTTTCAGTACAAAAGCAAACAAAAAAGACCAGGACGAAAGAGTAAAAAAGGTAGCATCACAAATTTTAGTAAAGCAAGAACAAAAGCCCCTGTACTAAGTGGTGATACACAAGAACTAATGAACGCTATCACTTACCAACGCAGAGGCTGGGCATTGGTGTTTGGTAACCCAAAAGAGTATGCTAAAATAATAAACGATGGAGGGAAAATGAAAATCTTTGGTAAACACGGAGCCACAATGCCTAGCCGTAAATTTATGGGTAACTCTAAAGTATTAGAAGACCAAATAACGACGGTAATAGTCGAGGAAATGAAAAGAAGAAGATTGATAAATAAATAAGTTATGATAGCACATTTTGAAGCCTTAAAAACACTGATTAAACAGCGTTATACTGCTGTTAAAACTGTAGATATATACAACAGACAGTACCAACGCACAGAGAAGCTAAAAGCAATACAATACCCTGCGGTCTATATTGATTTTGGTAAAATAAACTGGAACGGTAACCACTCGGACGGCTCACAAACAGCCAATAACCACACCATTGTTTTGCATTTTGTCAATTACGATGTAGATGATAGCCCTGTACCAACACTTACCCTTGCAGAAGGACTACATACAGCAATTAAAAACAAAAAACTAAAGGATAACACCAACCAAACGATAGGCTCTAATGTCACTTGATTGGTTTTGTATATTTTTAATATCTACGGATTTTAATTTTCTTTTTTGAGAAAATGCTAAGCAGTTAAGTAATAAAGCTATTGTGGTTATAGTGATTATTTTCATTATATATGACAGGAGAGTGAGTTAATAGGAACAAAATGATGTATTGAAAATAATATTACTTCATTTCCTCAAATGCTTTGATGTATTTCAACCCTTTTGTTACATATTTAGGATCGTGAGTATGTGGATTTCCTAATTTAGGATACCTGTGACCTGTATTATGGATATGAAAAGCATCTTTATATTTTCCTCTTTTTATTCTTCTTCCATAACGTTTTTTAATCCACTTCATTCCCCAATAGATGGATTTATCCCCACGTATATTGTGGACATTAATCCCCATTGGGATTACTTGATAGCCCATTACCTGGAAAGGTCCCCAAGAAGAAGCTAAGTTTTTTAGACCTGCATCATTGAGTGCTTTTATTCGTTTTTTTTTGATATTGTAATAGTGCTTAGCTTTACCATCTCTTACTTTTTGGAGTTGTGTAAATACGTGTTTTTCAAGTCTAGGTATAATGTTTTTATGCCCAGAGCATTCCAATACTATCAAAGCTTTAAAATAAGACGCTGGTAATTTTAATTCTTTAGCATATTTATCAATATCCTTTCCGTAATTGATTTCGGTGCGTTTAATTGCAGTTATTTCGGTAGGAGAGAGTGATAGGCTTCCTGTATAGGTGTCTGGAACTAAGTTTTGTAGCTGATATTGATTATAAAGGTAAAATCCTGCATAAAGCAACAGATAAGTCAAAGCAATTCCCAACATCAATAGTTTGAGTTGTTTTTTCTTCTGTTTGGATATTTTTCTTTTAGCCAATATTTTTATTTTATTTTATCGAGTGCCTCTAACCTTTTTGTTAATGGTGGGTGAGAGTAGTGCATAAATACATACGCAGGGTGAGGGGTGAGGTTGCTCAAATTGTCAGCAGATAATTTTTTAAGTGCAGTTTTAAGATGCTCAGGATTATAAGTTTTTCCAGCATATTTATCCGCCTCATATTCATTTTTACGCGAAAATAAATTCATCAAGATACCAATAATTTGAGAAATAGGTGCGTAAAGCATGCTAAATGCGATTAAGTTAAGGTGGTAACTTAAGTCTTGAGCACCAAGAGCAATGGATAAATTTTCATTAAAAATAAACTTAGACAAGATAAAGAGGGTAATCCCAATTTGTACAATAGAAAGTACGAACCCATAAACAATGTGTTTTTTCTTAAAGTGTCCTACTTCGTGAGCAAGAATCCCTACCAACTCTTCTATACTGTGATTTTTAATAAGGGTGTCAAATAGAACAATTTTCTTTTTTGGACCAATTCCAGAGAAATAAGCATTGGCTTTTGTTGAGCGCTTAGAACCATCAATTACATACACGTCTGTAAGTGGGAAGTCTATTTTTTTAGCGTAAGCTTCAATAGCAGTTCTTAACTCGCCATCTTCTAAAGGAGTAAGTTTGTTGAATAAAGGAACAATAAGGCTAGTATAAAACATATTGATACTCAGTACCAATATAGAAATCACAACCCAAAAGTATAACCAAAAATTCTCTCCAATAGCAGTGATGAAGTATAGTAAAATAGCGATTAATCCACCTCCAATAACAGCCATTAATAAATACCCCTTTAATTTATCTCCGATAAAGGTTTTTAGGGTCATTTTATTAAATCCGTATTTTTCTTCGATAACAAAAGTAGCATAGTAATCAAAAGGAAGTGTGATAATATCGTTAATAACGAAAGCCGCACCAAAGAATATCAAAGCCCTTAATATTGTGTTATCAGTAAAATTTGTAGTAATGTAAGTATCGGCTTTGCCTAGAACACCAAAGGCAATCACTACAAAAAATAGCCCAAAGCTAATGGTATTTGTTAGAAAACTAAATTTAGCGTTTTCACGTTGATAGGCTTGAGATGTCGCATACTTCTCTTCTTCATAAACATCTGAGACAGTATCGGGTACTTTTTTTCCAATCCATTTAAAATTACTAAAATCAATGACTTGATCTAAAATAAAGTTTACAAGTAATATAGCGAGTAGGATAAATAATATATTTTGAGGAGTCATTTTTTTTTTTTGAGATAATTCTAAAAACAAAGATAAGAGAAAGCTTTATACAAAAAAATCCCTTAGAATTATTTCTAAGGGATTTTTTAATGATGTCAATAGGGGGTTACATCATTCCACCCATTCCACCTGGCATTCCTCCACCCATTGGTGGTGCCATTGGAGCTTCTTCTGTTTTGTCAGCTACTACACAACTTGTAGTCAATAGTAAACTTGAAATAGAAGCTGCATTTTCTAACGCTAGTCTAGTTACTTTTACTGGATCAATTACACCATTCTCAATTAAGTTTTCATACACATCAGTACGGGCATTGTAACCGAAATCACCTTTCCCTTCCAAGACTTTCTGTACAACTACAGAACCTTCTCCACCTGCATTTTCTACAATAGTGCGTAATGGTGATTTGATGGCTTTTCTTACGATATCAATACCATGATCTTGGTCTTCGTTATCTCCAGACAAACCTTCTAAAGAGCTAAGCGCTCTAATCAATGCCGTTCCACCTCCTGCAATAACCCCTTCTTCTACCGCTGCTCTAGTTGCGTGAAGAGCATCATCAACTCTGTCTTTCTTTTCTTTCATTTCTACTTCGGTAGCCGCGCCTATATATAGTACTGCTACACCTCCAGCTAGTTTAGCCAAACGTTCTTGTAGTTTTTCTTTGTCATAATCTGAAGTAGTTGTTTCTACTTGTGATTTGATTTGACCAATTCTAGCTTGGATATCAGCTTCATTGCCAGCACCATTGATAAGTGTTGTATTGTCTTTATCAATAACTACTTTTTCTGCTGTACCTAGCATATCCAAAGTAGCATTTTCTAATTTGAATCCTCTTTCTTCAGAAACAACAGTACCACCAGTAAGTGTAGCGATGTCTTCTAACATTGCTTTACGTCTGTCTCCAAAACCAGGTGCTTTAACAGCAGCTACTTTTAGTGCCCCTCTAATTTTATTTACAACAAGTGTAGCAAGTGCTTCACTATCAATATCTTCTGCTATAATAAGTAAGGGTTTTCCTGTTTGTGCAGTTGCTTCTAATATTGGTAAAAGATCCTTCATATTAGAAATCTTTTTGTCATGAACCAATATATGAGGAGTGTCTAGCTCTACTTCCATTTTTTCGGAGTTAGTAACAAAGTAAGGAGATAAATAACCTCTATCAAACTGCATTCCTTCTACTGTTTTTACTTCAGTTTCAGTTCCTTTTGCTTCCTCTACAGTGATTACACCGTCTTTACCAACTTTCTCCATTGCTTTGGCAATCATTTTACCGATTTCCGCATCATTATTAGCAGAGATTGTTCCCACTTGCTCAATTTCTGCTGAGTTTTCTATTGGTTGAGCTTGTTTTCTTAGGTTAGCCACTACTTTAGATACAGCTAGGTCAATTCCACGCTTAATATCCATAGGGTTACCTCCAGCAGCTACAAATTTAACTCCTGCGTTATATATCGCTTGCGCTAAAACCGTGGCAGTTGTTGTTCCATCACCTGCTTGGTCAGCAGTTTTAGAAGCAACTTCTTTTACTAACTGAGCTCCCATGTTTTCTACAGCATCTTCTAGCTCAATTTCTCTCGCCACAGATACACCATCTTTTGTTACGGTAGGTGCACCGAATTTTTTGTCAAGGATTACATTTCTTCCTTTTGGTCCTAGTGTTACTTTCACAGCATTAGCAAGTGTATCTACCCCAGTTTTTAGCTTATCGATTGCTTGCGCATCAAATAAAATTTCTTTAGCCATTTTATTAATCAGTTTTTTTGAATGTTATTTATATTATTGCTAAAATATCAGCTTCTCTCATGATAAGGTAATCGCTTCCTTCATGAGTAATCTCTGTTCCTGCATATTTACCGTACAATACAGTATCCCCTTCTTTTACCGTCATTGGTTCGTCAGGTTTACCTATTCCAACAGCTATAATGATACCTTTTTGAGGTTTTTCTTGTGCACTATCAGGAATTATGATTCCTGATGCTGTTTTTTCTTCTGCAGCTGCGGGCTCTACTAGAACTCTATCAGCTAAAGGTTTTATTGAAACTCCCATATTATATTTTATAAGTTATATTTTACAATTTAGAACAATGCTTTTACATATTATGTGCCAAGCTAAGTTTTGTGACATTTTGTCTTTTTTACGAAAACGAATTGTCACCATATATTAATAATACATAAAAAAGACTGCCACAAGTGACAGTCTTTAATTTTTTCTGTTAAAACAGTAAAAATTTACTGTCCTTTTGTAGGAAGTTCAGCGTCTTCCAATGGAGATATTGCTTCTACTTGTTCTTGTTGAGCAGCTTTTGCATTAGCACTTTTTTTGGCTTCTGTATCAGTTGCTTTTACAAAGGTAGAGCTTAAACATAATACCATAAAGGTGATTGCAAATCCCCATGTTGCTTTCTCTAAAAAGTCATTTGCTCTTCTTGCCCCCATCATTTGAGTTGCTCCGCTACCACCTAAGGCTGCAGAAGCCCCACCTTTACTGTCTTGTATTAAAACGATTAAAATAAGTAATACCGCACAAATAAGTGCTGCGATTACTAGTATGTTGTACATCATAATGATTTTAGTTTTTCAATTTTCTTTGCAAAGTAAGTCTTTTTTTCAGGATTTTTCAAAATTAATTGTTCATAAATATTAATTGCCTTACTTATATTTCCTTGCTTTACGTTAATCTTTGCCAAATTTTCAGAAATAAAATGGTTTTTAAGTACCACGCTTTCTTTTGATAGGTCTTCGGTGTGGGTTATTTTTTTATCAATATTTCCTCTTGGGATGTTAGGCTTATTTTCTATGAAATTATCGATAATACTAGACTGACTATTGTTTTTTTGTATTATAAGGGTATTTTCTTTTTTCTTTTCAAGGATTTCTAGGTACTCCAACATAATCTCATTGAAAGAGTAAGCGTGCTCTTGAGGGCTTCTGTTTGCCATTATTGTAGACTCTAACGGAGTCTTTGTGTTAATTAGTTTTTCTTTTTTGTCTTCATTAAAGTTGTTTTCTGTCTCTACAGTACCTTTATCTGCTGTGAAATTTGTAATGTTCTTTTCTTTAGATTCAAGGTCGGCTAGTGCTTCCTTGTTTTTGCGTAAAGCAAGAAGAGACTGTTCTAGTTCTTCATTAATCGTGTCACGTTTTTGCTGAATATTAATAAGCTCTTGGTAAACTATTACCATTTCAGGAATTTCTTCTTGAACTATGGTTTTGATTGTATTTGTAGGTTCGGTTGCTTCTTTAGTAATTATTGGTTGATGATGCTGAATCAATGTTTTAAGATGCTTGCGGTTACTAATATGTACCGCTGCGTGAACTATTTTCTCATCAGAAAGCATATGCTCTAGCTTTTTGTGTACCATAGCGTTGATGGTATGCCCGATTTGGCAATAAGGAAATTCCTCAGTCAATAATTTGATGTCCGATAAACTAGTATTGTCTAAAGAATCAAGGTTTGAGATAATATGGTTTAGTTTGTTTTTATTCACGGTTTTACCAGTTGTCAAATGATTTAGTGAAAATTTGAACGACAATTAAATCTGATATCTCTTCTATTTTGGCTGTTTCTACATCGGATAGGTTTTTTTCACTATCAAATAATGCAAAACTTTGAAATCGTTGGTCTGAAAAATTACTTTTATCATCGCTAGAAATCGTATTGGTGTATGATGCCTGTACTGTTATTATCATTCTTTGTTGTGCTGCTTGTTCACCATTTCCGTTGGCTGATGGAGCATCAGGATTAACTTCATAATTGGTGATTGCACCAGCTAGTATTAAATCGGCATCACTTGGGTCTGCTACTATTGTTAGTTTTGTATTGTTTTGAAAATAATCCCTTACTTTTTCTGTAAATAACTGACTCAAATTAGAAGGTCCACCAGTTGACTCATTATAAAATTGCATAATAGCAATGGTCTTTGCATTTTGAGGAATGTCAGTACTTTTGAAAGTATAACTAACACCACCACAAGAAGTTATCGTCAAGAGTATAAAGTATAAATAATATTTATTTACTAATGTCATAATGTTTGATTTTCCGATAAAGGGTGCGTTCTGAAATTCCTAAATCTTCTGCAGCGTATTTTCGTTTATTTTTATTTTTATTTAATGCCTTTATAATTAACTCTTTTTCTTTTTCGTCTAAAGATAGTGATTCTTCATGAATTTCATGTGTTATATCTTCTATATTAGCTTCGTATTGCTCAGAAGAGGGTGTGAAAGAGGCGTTACTAGCTATAAAAGGTTCTGTTTTTTCTTCTAATAGTAAAGGTGATGGCGTAGCGGTAGGACTGATAATACTGGTCGGTTCCTCTTCTATTGAGTCAAACAGAGTTTGATGATTAGATAAAGTACTTTGGCTAATGCTTCCATCTTTAATTGCTTCAAGCACTATTTTTTTTAACTCATTCATGTCCTTTTTCATATCAAAAAGAACTTTATATAAAATCTCTCTATCCGAAAAATCTTGCTCGGCAGAGTGTAAGACAGGAAATGTTTTTTCTGAATGTTTGGGTAAATATTTAATTAATGTTTCAGCATTGATTACTCTACTCATCTCTAATACAGAAATTTGGTCAGCTAGGTTCTTTAATTGACGGATATTTCCTGGGAACCGATATTGATTAAGGATGTGTTGAGCTTCTTCAGTAAGGCTAATAGGAGGAGTCCGTTGTTTCTCTGAAAAATCTGCTACAAATTTCCTAAAAAGTAAATAAATATCAGCACCCCTTTCTCGCAATGGTGGTACATGGATAGGTATAGTGTTAAGCCTGTAATACAAATCTTCTCTAAATTGTCCTTTTTGTACAGCACGGTATAAATCTACATGGCTGGCTGTTACAACTCTTACGTTTGTTCTTTGCACTTTAGATGATCCTACTCTAATGTATTCCCCATTTTCTAACACTCTTAATAAACGTGACTGAGTAGATAAAGGCATTTCTGCTATTTCATCTAAAAAAATCGTGCCACCATCCGTTACCTCAAAATAGCCTTTACGCTTATCCGAAGCACCTGTAAAAGCACCTTTTTCGTGACCAAATAATTCTGAGTCTATTGTCCCTTCTGGAATGGCCCCACAGTTAATCGCTATAAAAGTATTGTGTTTTCTAGCACTTAGTTTGTGAATGATTTTAGAAAAAGATTCTTTACCACTACCGCTTTCCCCGTTAATGAGTACCGTCATTTCGGTAGGAGCTACCTGTATTGCTGTTTGTAAGGCGTGGTTTAGTTTAGGAGAGTTCCCTATGATTCCAAACTGTTGTTTTATACGTAGTAATTCGTCCATTATTTTACAATCTGTCCAAGAAGTGTAGAGTCTGTACAAGAGTTTACTTTTACGTTTACATATTCTCCTGCTTTGCTATCTTCTTTGTCAAAAACAACAATAGTACTGTGACTTGTACGTGCTTTCCACTGATTATTATTTTTTTTAGAAACTCCTTCTATCAGTACTCTAAACGTTTTTCCAACATCTTTCCTTGTGTTATAATGCGAATGCTCTTTTTGAAGTGCCATTATTTCTTGTAATCGGCGTTTCTTTACTTCTAAAGGAACATCATCTTCAAATTTCTTTTCTGCTAAAGTACCAGGACGTTCTGAGTAAAAAAACATATAAGAATAGATGTATTTTACTTCTCTCATCAAGCTAATTGTTTCTTGATGCTCTTCTTCTGTTTCTGAACAAAACCCTACAATCATATCGGAAGAAATTCCGCAATCTTTACCTACAATTCTTCTTATTGCTTCTACACGGTTCAAATACCACTCTCGGGTATAAGTCCTGTTCATGCGATCCAAAATACGGTTATTACCACTTTGTACTGGCAAATGGATGTAATTACAGATGTTTTCGTACTTGGCAATTGTATGAAGTACTTCGTCCGTAATGTCTTTGGGGTGAGAGGTAGAGAAACGAACCCTTAACTCTGGAGATATTTCAGCAACCATTTCAAGTAACTGTGCAAAATTTGCTGACTCATCCTTCTTATTCCATTTGTAAGAATCTACATTTTGACCGAGTAGGGTTACTTCTTTATAACCTTTGTCTACTAATTCTTGAGCTTCTTTTATAATAGAATGTGGGTCTCTGCTTCGCTCTCTACCACGAGTAAATGGCACTACGCAGAATGTACACATATTATCACAACCACGCATGATGGATATGAAAGCAGAAATCCCGTTTGAGTTGAGTCTAACAGGGCTAATATCTGCATAGGTTTCTTCTCTTGATAGAAAGGTATTGATTGCTTTTTGTCCACTATCTACTTTAGAGATAAGCTTAGGTAGGTCTCTGTAAGCATCTGGTCCAGCTACAAGGTCTACTATTTTTTCTTCTTCTAATAATTGTGTTTTGAGTCGTTCTGCCATGCAACCAAGTACGCCTACTGTTAATTCAGGTTTTTTGTTTTTTAGGAGGTCAATCTTTTTAAGTCTTTTTCTGATAGTTTGCTCTGCATTGTCTCTTATAGAGCAGGTGTTTAGGAAAACCACATCCGCCTCTTCAATTACAGAGGTAGTATCAAAATCATGGTATTTGAGGATAGAGACGACTATTTCGCTATCCGAAAAATTCATCTGACAACCGTAGCTTTCGATGTATAACTTTTTCGATTTACCAGTATTTTGGTCAACGGTAAGTTGCGTTTCGCAAGCTTTTGCCGAATCGGGTTTAATTATATCAATATCTGTAATTACTTGATTGCCCATTATTTCCTTGGTTATCTCACAAAGGTAGGTAAAAAAGTATTTAATGACAATCTGTCAGTAATATAAAGTGGATATCTTTGTAGAGGTTTAAATGGTATGAGTGTAAGTAAAGCATTAAATTACAGTTTCTTTAAAAAAAAAATCATGATATGAATAAATGTATTTTTCTTGACAGAGATGGCGTTATTAACGTGGATTATGTGGATTACGTGTATGATTTACAAAAATTCGCATTTATAGATGGTGTGCAAGAAGCTTTGCAAAAGTTTAAAGACGCTGGTTATTTATTGATTTTGATTACTAACCAAAGTGGGATTGTAAAAGGAATTTATAAAGAGGAAGATGTAATGATTGTTTATAACCATATTCAAGCAGAAACTAATAATGCTTTGGATGGTATTTATTACGCTCCTTACCATGAGAACTGGACACGGTCACTGACTCGAAAACCTGACTCGCTGATGCTAGAAAAAGCAATAGCTAAGTACGATATTGACATTAAGGCTTCGTGGATGATAGGGGACAAGGAGAGGGATCTAAGCCCTGCTAAAAAACTGGGTTTACATACTGCTATTGTAGAAAACTCCTGTGATTGGGCAGAGGTAAAAGGAAAGAATTTAATAGAGGCTTGTGAACAAATATTAGCAAAATAAGTTTGTACGCTTTGCGTAAGGCTTAGGGATGGCAGCGGCATCCTTTTTTGTTTTTTTCTGTGTCATATTGAGCTTGTCGAAATATCAAACACAGGAAAAAAAACAAAAAAGATATAGCGAATAGCCCGACTATTTATGTGTTTTTTGAAAACACATAAATAGGAAGCTCCTTAAGTTAAAGTTGATTTTAGAAAACATGAAAAACTCTCTTGTCACCGTTATTTGTTTATGTTACAATCACGCTCAGTTCTTAATTGAGGCGGTAGATTCTGTTTTGGCTCAAGATTATTCGGCTATTCAGATAATAGTAATAGATGATGCCAGTACAGATAATAGTCAAAAATTACTAAAAGAATATTATTCGGATAATTCTGAGGTTGAACTTGTGCTACATGATAAAAATCAAGGAAATTGTAAGTCATTTAATGAGGGGTTGATATTGGCGAAGGGTGAATATATTATTGATTTTGCTACGGATGATGTGATGCTTTTTAATCGGATAGCGGAGCAAATAAAGTGTTTTGAGTCGGATACAGAGACGGGAGTTGTTTATACAAATACTGAATACATAGATGATAAAGGTGCTTTTTTGACTAATCATAGAGCAGAAGGTGATTTATTGCCTAGCGGAAATGTTTTTTCGGAGGTACTAATGAAACACGTTTATGAACCGTCTTCTATTATGGTGCGGAAAAGTGTGTTTGATGAGCTTGGTGGTTATGATGAATCATTGGCTTATGAAGATTTTGATTTTGTATTGCGGTCGAGTAGGTTGACGAAGGTCGCTTACATTCCAAAAGTACTCACTAAGCGTAGGAAAGTGGGGGAGTCTCTTTCTTCTCAATTGACAAAAATAGGCTATAAAAAGATGTTTGAAAGCACTTATCGAGTTTGTGAGCAGGCTCATAATTGGTGTGAGACAGCTGAAGAACTGAAGGCTTGGGATGCCCGTATAAAATACGAGTCTCGACATGCTTATCGCTGTGGTTATAAAGATATTGTAAAGCGGTATATAGGCTTAATGAAGGATAAAAATAGGTTAAAATGGTATCGATTGGGTTTTGAATTACTTACGTTTTGGTAGTAATACCATATTGACTATAATCTACGTCAATTATCTTGTTTGTTTTTCACATTCTCTTCGTTAAAATAATCTACCGTAACTAGTTATGCTAAATTATTTTGCCTTAATAATACAAAAAACAATTCAATCTAGACGCATATTACGATCAAAATGGTATAAGTCCTTGCACGGTCATTAATAGAAAATCTAAACTTTTTTATAATCTAAAAAGTCATATTCTAGTCCAATTTTTTTAATGACTTTGTATAAAGTATTATGAGGAATAATCTTCCTTCCCAAGAAAAAGGGAACAGATGTTAAGTGTTTTTACGAAAATAGTGTTAGATACTCATAAGTGTTAATAACTTTCGAATTTTAAGAAATTTTAATATTAAAATGTGTAAGTTTAATTATTGGAATAAAAATCAATTTAATAAAAATGATGAAGAAAATTTTAGCTTTTGGATTAAGCTTATTTACAACAATATCCTTTTCACAAGATGTAAGCTCTCATATAGTTTCTAGCTGGGGGACTGGGTATAATGCTGAGATAAAAATACAACCTCAAACGGACGTTACAGATTGGTCTGTAACGGTAGAATATAAAGGTACAATTAATAGCCTTTGGAATGGTGTCTATATTGATTCTGCGACCAGTACTTCTGGTATAAGGAGGCTAATAATTACACCAGAAAGTTATAATGCCTCTATAGACTCAGGTGCAACTGTAACGATTGGATTTGGTGCGGCTGTACAAAATGAAACAGAAAATTTAATTGTAAGTATTGATTATACTTTAGACGGTCCAAGTATTACAGGTGATGGTGACACTACTCTTAATGTACCTAACTTGTTTTGGACTGGAAATGGTTCTAAATTATTATTAAATAATCAATATAATAAGGTTGGATTGGGCACTAACAATATGCTTGCTAGTTATCGCCTGTTTGTTTCTGGAGGTATTCTTACGGATAAAATAAAAGTAGCTAGAGAAGGCTCTCCAGATTGGCCAGATTATGTATTTAATGATAGTTATCAATTAATGAAGCTAAGCGAGTTAGAAAAATACATTAACACTCATCATCACTTACCTAATGTCCTCTCTGCTACAGAGGTAGATAAAGAAGGGCAAGACCTTGCAGAGATGAACAGAGTCTTGCTAGAAAAGGTAGAAGAATTGACGCTACATGTTATTAATTTGCAAAAACAGATTAATCGACTCAACGAAGTAAGTGGCAATTAAAAAAACGAATAACATTCTTTGATTTTTTTTTCATTGAGATAATAATTTTAATAAAAATGAGGCGATTTTCGATATTGTGTTTGTTAATAGGTGGTTTGTGGCAAGTAAAAGCCCAAGTACCTTTTTCTAATGGTGGTTTTTCACCTGGAACCAATCCTAATACAAAAGTGACTACTGGTTACGATGTGGACTTACATACGGGAGTGTTAGACGTAACTGTTCCTCTTGCAACAATAGGTACAGCAAGTATGTCTGTACCTATTGGGCTTAATTACAAAGCGAGGGGAGTAAAGGTAGACCAAATAGCTGGTGAAGCGGGCTTAGGTTGGCAAATATACGGCGGGCCTATTATCACAAGAGAGGTAAGAGGATTACCAGATTGTACTAAGAATTGGTCTGGAATAGATGTTGAAAACTTTAACTTTGTAGAGATTAGAACTTCAGGGTTTTTTACTAGATATATTAGGCGCTCAACAGTTTCTAATGGTATTGGGACGTATAATGAGAGATTAAGAGATAGATTTCTAAATAGTGAAATAGGGATGAATCAAATTATCCGAAAAAGTGATTATCATCATGAGTTTCACGATACTGAACCAGATGTTTTTACACTTAATTTACCAAGTGGTTCTGTGAAATTCATCTATGATGACCAAGAAAAAAGATTCAAAAGCTTAGGAGTCTCTAATGTCAAAATAGAATTTGAAATTGGACTTCACACTCCTGATGTTTTTAAAGAATTGGGGTCGTTTACTCATATACCGTATGACGCAAAGGTATTTAAAATTTGGGACGATTTAGGTAATTATTATGAGTTTGCGAAACCTGAACTTACTGTAATTGATGATATATATTCAGGAAGAGTATTTAATAGAGTAGCTTATAATTCCGCTTGGAAAATTACTAAGATGAGAGATGCGTCTAATCGAGAAATTTTATTTAAGTATGATAAAAATTTAATCGTTTATCAAAATCTAGCAGTGACCACACCCAAAGCAATTGCAGAAGGGCAATGGAGACTGGCTTCTCAAGCAGTATATGTGTACCAGGAGTTATTAACTGAGGTAGAATCCCCATTAGAAAAAATAATATTGACTTATGGTAATCATCGCCCAGATTTGACTTTGGGCAAGAAATTAAATAGCGTTGTATTACAAGATAGGTTTAGCGGAAAATTAAAAAATAGCATTGCGTTTAAGTATGACTTTGTTTACAATAATAGTGTGCCAGGGGTGTATGAATGGGGTTTTTCTGCAGAAAAAATAGCTAGGTTAAGTGGTCTATTTGACGAACTTCCTGAAACGGATAAATACCCTCAATATTATATAGAGGGTGATATTGAAAATGCTAATAGTTGGAGAATGTACCTTAGTCAAGTGCAAGAATACGACAATGAAGGGAAGATTGCCAGAAGGCCATACCGTTTTGAGTACAAAAATAAACGTTTACCTAATCGTATATCTTTCCATAAAGATCATTGGGGTTATTTTAAAGAAGTAGAGTATTCTGGAAATCTTGTTTTCCCATTTCCAAAGCAGTATAGCACAGGGAGTTATCCTCTTATCGGAGAAGATATAAGCAATGCACCTACAACTATTTCAGTAGAGGGTTTGTACAAGACCCTAACTACTTTTGCATTAATAGACCGTAATGTTTCCGAAATAGATTGTCAATCAGGCTTATTAAGTGGTATTAAATATCCGTTAGATGGTGAGGTAAAGTTTAGCTATGAATCTAATCGTTTTATTGATCCAACGCTTGGAGAAATATTTGTAGGGGGGCTTCGTGTCAAACAGATTGATGTGATACCTGAAAACAAACAAGATAACACATCAATTATTACTCATTATGAATATGAAGATGGAAAGGCATTTCAGTTGCCTGTATATGATCAAACGTTCACTTCTATCGCTGCTTTAGAAAATATGTATGGAGATGCTATTGGTTATGAAAAAGTAAAAGTTTTTCAAACGGGAAATGGTAAAACAGAATACACTTATCATACACCTCTTAATTACCAAGATTACACAGAAGGAGGCACCAATTCATCTACGCTTAAACCTTTTACCTACTTTAGTCCTAAACAATTACCTAATGGCGACATAGAACCCTATAGTGTCATTGATGACATTAAAACATTTGACGAACAAGGGCATGTTTTGATAGAAACAAAGTATGAATATGAGACAATAGCGATAAATAAAAATGGAGAAATCCAAAAAGAGAGTGCAATATCCATTAGAGATAATGGTAACTCAATACGTTGGAATCAGTACTCACTTTTTATGCAGGTGGCATTAATGCCTAGTAAAGTCATTAATAAAGCTTATTCTCAAGTTGTTCCTAGTCGGTCAGTTACCACAAGTCAAACCACTGAATATACAATAATAGGAGAAAACATGTACACTCGCTCTAGCACATACGAGGGTGCTGATGGAGCGATGGTCAAAACCATGTTTACTTACCCTATTGATTATCCTATTGAGATAGACAATAGCAATTATGACAGTGAAACTTGGGCACTTTATACTGCCCGACAAAAAAGATTGTTGCAAATACCTGTAGAAACCACTACTGAGATTAAGAAGCCACATTGGAATGACTTTAGGCTCGTTGGGTCAACTTTAAATAGTTATGACACCAAAGAGTTATTAGGCTATAACACTATAGAGTTTCCTTCTGGGGAAGACAAAACACCTGTAAACTTGCACTTAAAACAAGTTTATAGTCTTGAGTTAGATAAGGCGATAGACAAGGCGATATTTAACCCTGTATTTATTTCAGGTACACAAGACAAACAATTGACAAGAGACTCACGTTATGCTTTAGAAAGCACTTATGAGCAATACGACCGTTATAATAATTTGTTGCAAGCTACTGGAAGGAGTGGCTTGACAATAGCTAGTATTTGGGGTTATGAAAGAAGTTTACCCATGGCTACCTGTGCAGGTTGTCAAGTAGCTGATTCGGATGAGCTTATAGGAAATGAATTTAGCTATTATGGGTTTGAGTACAATGTAAATGACCAAGACAGAGATTATTGGATGTATACTAGTGAGCATTTCGCAGTAAACGAAGCATATACAGGATTGAAATCTTTTGAAATCCCAGCTGGAGGTAATAGTGGAGAAAGGGGAGTGGTTCATAAAGCTTTTAGACCTTCTGGTCAGCATCATATTTATACCTTCTCGGCAAGAGTGAAAGCAAGTGGACTGGGAGACAATAAAGGGCTAATCCGAATTTATCCATCTCAATTGAGTGATGCTCAGTTTAATACCTTGCCTACTAACATAGTTAAAGAAACTAGGTTTGGGGCAAGTAACGGGGAGTGGCAATACATAGAGGTAGATATTGACTGGGATGAAGTAAGCAATCACAGTACTGTAAGTAATATAGCAGACTATGTGCTGTATTGCGATATCATCAATGAAGACCAATCTACTTCATTTTTTGTAGATGACTTGATGTTTAGGCCAAAGAATGCAATTATATCTTATAACGCTTATGATTTGGTATATGGCATAACATCCAAGACTAGTGCCAATCAAAAAACCTCTCGTTATCAATACGATAGTTTTGGACGAATCCTTACCAAGGAAAACTTTAAAGGGGACCTCACTCATCGTTATCAGTATAGTTTTGGTGAAGAGAAAGCTTATCATGTTCAAATAAGTTTAGACAGAAAACTAGGCACTAAGCATCTATATTATCAGGCAAGCGCTGTATGGCCAATAATAGCAGGTGATGTTGACATTAACCAATTTGAATATGAATGGACATTTATTCAGATTAGAGATGGAGTACCTGTTGTTACCACAAAAAATGGTGTATCAGTAAGTTTAGAAGATGTACATAATGATTACTATACAACAAAGATTTTACTCACTGTGAAACAAGGTGGGGAGATAATTAGCCAAGACAGGCAAATTTTATTAACGGATTTTGTTGAGGAAGCTGTCTTGTCAATTTCATCTCAATGGCGTTGGGTGAACAAAAATACAATACGGTTTGAGGTTAACAATGCAGGGTCTATTAGAGATGTGCGGTGGACTGTAAATGGAGATGCAACGACGACGACCTCACCTATTTATACTTGGGGTATACCTGTAGATTTTAACAGGCTAAACACTGTCCCTTTTGATCTAAACGTGAGGATACATAATAGTGATGATTATCACATAGGACCTACGGCTTTTTTATTGTCGGGGGCAAGTATTAAAGCAACCAAAGTAGGTGATGATTTTGTGTTAGAAGCAGAAGTTGTTGATGATTTTGGAGAGGTACTTAGTTATGAATGGGTGGTAAATGATGTAACCTTAAGTAATCATACTTCGACAATTAGCCTACCAGTACTTAATGAATCGAATTATAACATCGTATTATTAGTGAAAGATGAGGATGGAAAAGTAGTTTTTTCACCTGCGAGGTATACTATATCGGTATCACTCTTAAACCAAGGAAACTAAGCCTCTTGTGAAGATGAAAAAATTATTAATTGGATTATTTGCTATTGGGCTTGTTGTTTTTGTAGACGCTCAGGAGATTGTGTGTAGAGAAGTTGTTAATATTGACAATGTACAGACTTCTTACGAGTATATACACAGCGTAGAATTGGTAGATGGGTTTGAATACGATGCCAATATACAAGATAACGTATTTACAATAACAGAGTCTACTGAATCATCCACTAGCCCCACGGTAACTTTGCTATGTGAGATAGACGAAGCTTATTACACTAGAGTTACTGTTATCAAAAAAGAAGGAATCCAGAGCATTGCAGCAGCAGATGCTTTAGGAGAGGAACATGCCTTACGCTCTACACAATACGTAGATGGCTTAGGTAGAAATATACAAACGATATTACACAGGGTAAGCCCTGCTCATCAGGACATTGTCAAACTATTTGAATATGATCAGTATGGTAGAAAAGAAAATGACTATTTATCTTTTCCCCAAACACCTGGTGCTACAAGCTTTGGTCAAAAAGTGTTTGATAGGCAAAAAAACTACTACAATAGTAATATAAAATTAGAACAGGTAGAAGAATCTGATTATGCTTTTGGTTCGGTAAAATATGAACAAAGCCCATTGAGTAGGATATTAGAAGCGGGAGATGTAGGAGAAGATTGGCAAATAGGTAGTGGGCATACAGCAAAAGGAAAGTTTGATGTGTATAACAAAATAGGAAACTCTATCAGGAAATGGAAGCAAGATACCGAAGGTAACTACTATTCTGACGAGGTATACGGACCTAGGGAATTGACTATAATCAGTACTACGGATGAGCAACACAAACCTGTGGACACTTATATAGATGGTTTTGGTAATATAGTGTACTCTAGGGCATTTGTATCGGCAGGTGGCTCTGGTAACACAGGTGGAGTGACTTATGCCAGTACTTATCACATCTATGATGATTTGCTAAGATTGGTGTACATAATATCTCCTAATGCTGTGGCTAAAATGATGGGTAGTAACCATTGGGTCATAAGAGAAGCAGTAGTAGATGCCAATGATAGCCAACAAGCTGAGGATGCCAATATCACCAAAGAGCTTATACAATCGTATAAATACGATAAAAGAGACCGAGTGATTCATACAAGGATGCAAGGCTCAGAAGCCAATGAATACATTTATGATAAACATGACCGATTGGTAGGGTTTAGGAATGCAGAGCTCGTGGTACAGGACAAATGGTGGTTTGTGAAGTATGACTACCTCAATAGACCCATTATGAATGGTGCTATTGCCAAACCTAATCAAAATCGAATAGAAGTTCAAGCAGAGATAGACCAGCTTTATGGTGAGTTTGTGCAAGGTGACAAAACGTATGAAGAACCTTCAAATACATGGACACATCACTACACACGAAGTAAAACGTTTCCTTCTGTAGGTGAAGAGGTGCTCAACGTTTACTACTACGACAGTAAGGACATTAACCAAGATGGGCAAGCTGACTATAGTATCGATAATCCTAATGAAGAGCGGTTATTGGGCTATATGATTGCTAGTAAGACTAAAATATTAGGTTCCAATAGTGATTTTTTGCTATCAGTTCATTTTTATGATGAATACCACAGGCTTACTACAATGAAGAGTAATAATATACTCAACCTCACAGGCTTACCCGATGCTATGGCGGTAGTGTATAACAATGAGTATGAAGTCAAAACTGTGACCGAAACTCATATGGTAGACGGGGCAAATCACAGTATCAAAACTGGGTTTAGTTATGACCATATGAGTAGACCCACCTCTAGTTTTGTACGCATTGATAATCATCCAGTACAAAAAGTATGTAGCTACCAGTACAATGAGCTAGGGATGTTGATAGAGAAAAACTTGCACCTCAATAACGGTGTTGCCATGCAGTCTATCGATTATGCTTATAACATACGAGGTTGGTTGACCAAGATCAATGACTTGAGCTTACAGAAAACAGATTACCAAGAAGACCTGTTTGCCCTAGAACTGATGTATAACAAACCCAATGCAGGTATAGCTGGTGCTAATGCTCGGTATGATGGCTTGCTATCTGGCGTGATTTGGAATACCAAACACCAAACTTTTTCTGACAACCCTCAGCGACAAAGAAGTTATACCTACCAGTATGATGGACTTAATAGACTCACCGCCGCCAATTATGTAGCACAAGACAATGCAGGCAATTGGACTACAGAGCAGGGTGGTTACAACACCAGCTATGCTTATGACCTTAACGGCAACCTCACCAGACTAAAACGCTACGAGCAAGCAGATAAAAACACAGCAGCAGTACTCATAGATGACTTGATATACCGCTACCAAGATAACCAAGGCAATAGCACTGGCAATAGAACCTTTAGCATTGTAGACAATAGTCAAAATATACATGGATTTAGGGCATTTACTAGTAACAATTATATATTTGACAAGAATGGTAATACTACCTATGACCCGAGTAATAGCGTAAGCATACAACACTCAGCCTTGCTTAACTTACCTACCAGACTGAGTACTAATACAGCAAACCTGTCAATTATCTATGCAGCTAGTGGCAAGAAGTTAGGGAAAGTACACCGTACTATGGTAGGTGTGACTTCAACGCATTATATAGGTGGGTTTGTGTATGAAAACAGAAAATTAAGTTACCTGAGTATGGCTGATGGCAGGGTGTTGTTTGCCTCAACGGGCACTCAAATAGAATACGAGTACCACATCAAAGACCACTTGGGCAATACACGAGTAACCTTTAAGCCTGGTGTAGCTACTGCTGATGCTCATTTTGGCACAGCTATATTGGTGCAAGAGAATCACTACTACCCTTATGGCATGCAGA
>Ga0256845_1000208_pt1 | contig 55557 bp, 45 predicted proteins | sample RiftiametaG_FD_189101 | JGI IMG/M metagenome (GOLD analysis project Ga0256845, IMG submission 189101) | Tube worm associated microbial communities from hydrothermal vent at the East Pacific Rise, Pacific Ocean - Riftia | ecosystem: Host-associated > Annelida > Integument > Unclassified ...
TTAACCGGTCATAAGGCAATGCGAGCTGTGCCAAAGCGCCCATGATGATAAGTACCATTAGGAACATAAAGGCTAGCTGAATCCATTCAATTATCTTCAATTTTGCATGCTTTCCTTAGTTATAACGCTGCCCGTTGGCGAAAGTGGCTCGCGTAGCGAGCTAGTTTTCGCTAACCGGGCCTGGTTAAAATAGCGGGCAGGCTTCCGCACGCTATTGGGTTTAATTGTGTTAATTTGCTTCGGACTAACAGACTACTACAAAACCAACTTAACTCAATACTAAATGTTTTGCTTGGAAATAAAAACCGATTTTTCGGGAGAGAATGCTTCGATTAACTTCCGGTGTTTTTCAATTTCCTTGTATTTTCAGTTTGCGACACTTTTAATTTTTGTAGCGATTTAACGTTGCCCGTTGGCGAAAATGGCTCGCGTAGCGAGCTAGTTTTCGCTAACCGGGCCTTGTTAAAATAGCGGGCAGGCTTCCGCACGCTATTGGGTTTAATTGTGTTAATTTGCTTCGGGCTAACAGGTTTCCACAAAACCAACTTAACTCAATATTAAATGTTTTTCTTGGAAATGAAAATCGATTTTTTCGAGAGAGAATGCTTCGATTAACCTCCGTGTTTTTCAATTTCCTTGTGTTTTCAGTTTACGACATTATTAATTTTTGTAGCGATTTAACGTTGCCCGTTGGCGAAAATGGATCGCGTAGCGAGCTAGTTTTCGCTAACCGGGCCTGGTTAAAATAGCGGGCAGGCTACCGCACGCTATTTGGCTTATCTGTGTTAGTTTACTTCGGACTTTCAATTTAGCACGGAACTAACTTAACTCAATAATAAACGTTTTTCTTTGGAAATAAAACGGATTTTTCAGGATGCTTGATTGAAATTAACATCCGATGTTTCGTTGATCTCCTAAGTTTTCAGTTTGTGCTGCTTTCAATTGTTGTAGCGATTTAACGTTGCCCGTTGGCGAAAATAGCTCGCGTAGCGAGCTAGTTTTCGCTAACCGGGCCTGGTTAAAATAGCGGACAGGCTACCGCACGCTATTGGGTTTAATTGTGTTAGTTTGCTTCGGGCTAACAGGTTGCCACAAAACCAACTTAACTCAATACTAAATGTTTTGCTTGGAAATAAAAACCGGTTTTTTTGGAGAAAATACTTCGATTAACCTCCGGTATTTTTCAATTCCCTTGTATTTTCAGTTTGCGACACTTTTAATTTTTGTAGCGATTTAACAGTTGATTCTAAGTAAGCGTTCCTTAGATACACTTTCCTTAGTTTTTTTTCGTTCGAATGTCCAATATACGTAAAAAGTGACTAAATATCTATCTCTTCAGTCGAATGTTTAGGTTTGTAAAAAATCAAACAAGTAATCATTCCTTTGTTTTCTGGAAATGGTTTAATCTGTAGATGTTTGACTTGTTATAAATACGTCTTAACTATCAACAAGTTAACAGTGTACAGTGTATGCAGTTTGATAAAAGAAGGAACGGTTCCTTTGTTTTCATAATTAATATATCGTCAAAAACTTGCATTTGATCTTTATAAGCACTACTTTAACAAGTAGTTTTATTGGCTAAAAAAATATGCAACAAAACCAACCGATGTATCTTGGATACTCCGTTATATTCGATATCACGATAAGAAACATCCTAAAGATATGGGGAAAAATGAAATAGAGGCATTTCTCAACATTTGCGTCAACTTTGCTAGAGTACAAGGTTTTACTGTTAATCGAATGGGTTGTGGATCAGAAACTCAAGGGGTTGTTTTATTAAGCGGTGTAATAATTTACTGTTTGCATTGTAAATTACCCTTTTGGACCTGCTGCTTTAATTTCATCAGAAACGTCAAATTTAGCGAAATTTTCAGCAAATAATTTGGCAAGCGCTTTAGCTTCCGTATCATAAGCATCCGCATTAGCCCAGGTCTTTTTAGGATGAAGTAAATGGCTATCCACACCTTCCACTACGACCGGTACATCAAGGTTTAACGGTTCGATATGAACTGTTTCACAATCGGCTAAAGCGCCAGATTGCACCGCAGTAATCACCGCGCGAGTGGTCGGAATACTAAAGCGTTTTCCACCATTAGAATAAGTGCCACCTGTCCAACCGGTATTGACCAAATAAACTTTTGAATTATTGGCAACAATCCGTTTCATTAATAGCTCAGCGTAAACGCCAGCAGGACGGGGAAAAAATGGTGCACCAAAACAAGTTGAAAAAGTTGACTCAATTGCCGATGTAGAGCCGATTTCAGTTGAACCCACTTTGGCGGTGTAACCGCTCAAAAAATGATAAGCTGCAGCTTCTTTGCTTAATATGGAAACGGGAGGCAGTACCCCGGTCAAATCACAAGTTAGAAAAATAACCGCACTGGGTTCGCCAGCTCGATTTTCTTCAACCATTAATTCAATATGCTCTCGTGGATAACCCGCGCGCCCATTTTGGCTATGAGATGTATCGCTGTAGTCTGCAACACCATTTTCATCAAGAACCACATTTTCAATAATGGTTCCTTTTTTGATCGCACTCCAAATGACAGGTTCATTTTTTTGTGATAAGTCGATAGTTTTGGCGTAACAGCCACCTTCGATATTAAATACGGTGCCAACGCCCCAACCATGTTCGTCGTCACCAATTAGATAGCGAGATGGATCGGCAGATAAAGTGGTTTTACCCGTTCCCGATAAACCGAAGAATAATGTGACATTACCTTTACCATCGGTATTGGATGCACAGTGCATCGGTAATACATCTTTGGCTGGCAATAGGAAATTTTGCACCGAAAACATTGCTTTTTTCATTTCACCGGCATAACGCATTCCAGCGAGCAACACTTTGCGTTGGCCAAAGTTGATGATCACCGTACTATCACTGTTAACCCCATCTCGTATCGGGTCGCAGATGAAATGAGCGGCATTTAGGATCTGCCATTGTTGTTTTCCTGATGGATTGTAGCTTCCTGGACGGATAAAAAGATTTTGTCCAAAAAGATTTTGCCAAGCGGTTTCAGTTTTAACATTTAATGGCAGGTAATGTTCAGGATCTGAGCCGACATGTAGCTCAGAAACGTAAAAAGCGTCTTTTTGATTTAGGTAGTTTTCTACTTTGTCCCACAAGGCATTAAATTTGTCTTCTGAAATGGGGCGATTGACATTTCCCCAGTCGATCTCAGCTTCAGTCGAGGCTTCTTTGACAATAAATCGGTCATTAGGAGAACGACCGGTGCGGGCTCCGGTAATAACACTTAGCGCGCCATTGGCAGTAAGAACGCCTTCTTTGCTTTCGATAGCGTGATCAATAAGCTGATGATTGGAAAGGTTTAAGTGTTGTACGGCCTGATTGTCCACCTGTGACTCCATTTTGTCGTATTTCGGTCATTTTTTGACTTGGATGAAATTTGAGCGGCATTCTAACAAAAAAAAATGCTGTGAACTAGAGTTTTTAGGGACTAAATGGAGATTATTCAGCCGACAAAATCGAGGCATTCATTTAAACCTAGAAAAATCAGTTGAAGCGCGAGAAATAGCGCCACCCCGCAACGCGCCTGACTATGCGAAAAATGGACTCATCACCGGTAAGGTGACCATGCCATTTTTCGCTAGGTCATGAACGCCGCGGGATAGCACTCTTTCCATGACTTCAACGGATTATTCTAGGATTATTTTAGTTAAACCGTTGATCCCAACGCTTAAAACGTTTTCGGCAATAGTCATCAAACTCTTTGTGATTGGTAAAATACAATTGGGCATTAGCGCTTGGCGGCGCATCGAAGTCGCAATTTTGATTGGGATGTTCTCGGCAAATAAATGGTCTTTGTTGATAGATATTGCATTGCCCTTGATCGCCAAGTTGTTCACATTGGCCAAAGCTTATTAAATACCAGCCAGAACGATCTTTAAAGCAATGAATATTTCTATGAGAAACTTGCCAAAGTATCATATCAAAATCGCGGATAGAACGCGGTGTATCCATTGGTTCTGTAATATATTGACAGCATTTTGAATCAAAGCATTGAGCACATTTACCCTCTAAGGTCGTAATTATTGAGATCTTTTCGAGTTGCTTAGACTTTGGCATTGATTTCCTTTAACGGTATTTGATTTAATCAATTTAGGCGCTTCTTTCAACGGCTAATTCGGCTAGATCGTATAGTGCCTTGGTAAACGGATTATCTGGCATATTCACCAAATATTGTTTGGCTATTTTAACCTCTTGTTGGGCTCGATCTAAGGTGTATTCGATCGATCGGGTGTCTTTTATGATGGTTTGAACGGCTTGTAAATGTTCTAGACCGCCATTTTCGATACAGGACCGAATTAAATGATTGCCAGCACTATCAGCTTTTTGCATGGCATAAATCAGCGGTAAAGTTGGCTTTCCTTCGGCAAGGTCATCACCCACATTTTTTCCCAGTTTTTCGCTATCTGCTGTGTAGTCCAGAGCATCATCCATCAATTGAAACGCCAAACCTAAATGCAGACCATATTGGTGCATATCAGCTGATAAATCACCTTTTCCAGCAATAATGGCTCCAAGTTGGCAGGCGGCTGCGAACAAAATAGCCGTTTTGTTTTCAATAACCTTAAAATAGCTTTCCTCGCTGGCATTTGGGTCGTTGCAATTCATTAATTGCAACACTTCACCTTCTGCGATTTGATTGGTGGTGTCCGATAAAATATTCATAATTTCCATTTTATCGATAGAGACCATCATTTGAAACGAACGGGAATAAAGGAAATCACCGACTAATACGCTGGCTGCGTTTCCAAAAAGGGCATTCGCGGTTTCTCGACCACGGCGTCTATCACTTTCATCCACCACATCGTCATGTAGCAATGTCGCCGTATGAATAAACTCGACGATAGCAGCGGTTTGATGGTGTTTTGAACCTTTATATCCTAGTGCATTTGCGACCATCAATACCAGTAAGGGCCTCAGCCGTTTGCCACCGGCAGCAACAATGTAATGTCCCAGTTGGTTAACCAATGCAACATCGGATTTAAGTTGGTTTACAATTACCTGATTAGTGGCGGTAAAATCATTTTCAACTAGTTTTGTAATGGTTTTTATATCAGACAAAAGTAAGAACTCGATAGTAAGAGAAAGATATCAGCCCAAAATGACTTTGGGGCGCTCTGAGCTGAGGTTTATACCTATGCTGGGATCTGTATTTTAAGGTATCACGGGTATAGGTTCAGAATGCTATTGTTTGCTATCATCTGGGTCAAGAAAAAACTTGGCTTTTTACCTTTAATATTCATTAGTTTAATAAAAACACCGGTTTTAGGCCATTTGTGCTTGCTAGCAGCCTGTTAATGTCTTAAAATGCGCGCCCTAATTTATGGGATTGCCTGATTAAAACAAGCAGTCACCAGTCGCTTAAAAAAACCAATTCGCACATACTTAATAACATGTAGCGATAATGATGGAGAGAGTGTCGCTATGTACGCGGTGATTCAAAGTGGTGGTAAACAACACCGAGTAAAAGAAGGCCAAGTTGTTCGCCTTGAAAAAATAGACCTTGAAAAAGGTGCTACTGTTGATTTTGATAAAATTTTGATGGTTGGTGAAGGCGAAGATTTAACTTTGGGCGCTCCTTACTTGGATAAAGCAAAGGTTTCTGGCGAAATCGTTGAGCAAGGTCGTGGTAAGAAAATCAAGATCATTAAATTTCAACGTCGTAAGCATAGCCGTAAGCAAATGGGGCATCGTCAATGGTTTACCGAAGTTAAAATTACGAGTATCAGTCAGTAACGGCTCAGCTTACCTCTAAAACTCACCATTTCTGCGTTTAGGAATGGTGGCTTACACGGATGTAGGTAAGACGCGGAAGCTTTACATAGAGTAGGTGAGTATACTCACATTCCTTGCCTTAAACTGACGAATTTTAGAGGCAACCCGAACCGTTATGATTTTTTTGAATCGTTGTTTGGTTAAAAATAGATTAATATAGATAGCCTATCAGTAATTTACTCTGATAAAGAAGCTAAAGAAATTGGAGAAAGTAAAATGGCACATAAAAAAGCGGGTGGTAGTACCAAGAACGGTCGCGATTCAGAAAGTAAACGCTTAGGCGTTAAACGATTCGGCGGCGAAAATGTTTCAGCAGGTAGCATTATAGTTCGTCAACGTGGAACTCGTTTTCACCCTGGAAGTAATGTAGGCATTGGTCGTGACCACACTTTGTTTGCAAAAGCGGACGGTGAAGTGAAATTTGAAGTAAAAGGTCAAACTAACCGCAAAACGGTGAGCATTCTAGTTCACTAAAGAATTTGAATTTTTCGGCATAGCAATAACTCGCTGATTTAAACCGGAAAAATCAATAATTTGATATCCTGAAAAAGCTCCGATCCTTATCGGGGCTTTTTTCGTTTCTCTGGATTGCTCAACTGACTAGTCTAGGTTCAAAGCAGGCGTAACATGAAATTTGTCGACGAAGTCAAAATTAAAGTCAAAGGTGGTAATGGCGGAAGTGGAATGTGTAGTTTTCGTCGGGAAAAGTATGTGCCTAAGGGGGGTCCCGATGGAGGTGACGGCGGTGATGGCGGATGCGTCTACCTAGTGGCTGATTCTGAATTAAATACCTTGGTCGATTTTCGATTTGTGCGTTTTTATGGTGCCGAAAACGGGACCAAAGGCCAACCACGCAATTGTACGGGAGCGAGAGGCAAAGATCTGGAACTACTGGTGCCTATTGGCACCAAAATTATTAATATCGAAACCGATGAGGTGATTGGTGATTTAGAGAAAGCGGGTGAAAAGGTATTAGTCGCAAAAGGCGGATTTCATGGTTTAGGTAATACGCGTTTTAAAAGCAGTGTTAATCGTGCGCCAAGGCAGACTTCTCATGGCAGTGATGGGGACTTTAGAGAACTTAAGCTTGAGTTAAACGTTTTGGCCGATGTGGGTCTCTTGGGATTACCCAACGCGGGTAAATCAACCTTCATCCGTAGTGTTTCTTCAGCGAAACCCAAAGTAGCGGATTATCCGTTTACTACTCTCATTCCTAATTTAGGGGTTGTGGCTCCTCTACCATACAAAAGCTTTGTCATCGCAGATATTCCCGGTGTGATTGAAGGGGCTGCTGAAGGGGCTGGACTTGGTGTACGTTTCTTAAAGCATCTTACAAGAACAAGATTATTGTTGCATTTGGTCGATTTGAATCCGTTTGACGGATCTGATCCGTTAGAAAATATTAAAACGATTGCTAATGAATTACAAAAATACTCGGTCGAATTTGAAAAGCCGCTTGCCGAAAAGGAGGTCTGGTTAGTTTTTAACAAATGTGATCTTTTATCTGAAGAAGAAATGCAAACCCAAAAACAAACGATCCTTAATGAACTGGGTTGGCAAGGGCCACATTACGTGATTTCTGGCATGAATGGCACTGGTACCAAGCAATTGTGTTTTGATATTTTGGAGAGTATTGAAAATTCAACAGAACTAGGTTCATCACCCATAGAAGATATTGAGAATTGATTCAATGCCCAATAAAAAACCCGCAAAAAGCGGGTTTTTTATTATTGATTATAGGGTAAACAATTGATTGTTTATGCCATCGCCTTAATCTGAGCGTTAAAACGACTCTTATGACGAGCAGCCTTATTTTTATGAATAAGACCACCTTGAGCAGCAACGTCCAATACCGGTACGGCTGCTGTCAATGCTGCTACGGCTGACTCTTTATTGCCAGACTCGATTGCGGCGACCACTTTTTTCATGTAGGTACGCATCATTGAACGGCGACTTGCATTGTGCTGGCGACGGCCTTCAGCCTGACGTGCACGCTTTTTTGCGGATTTAATATTAGCCAAGGCTTTGCTCCAAAAATATACATATTATAGGGTGTAAAATTAGGTGCGAGAATATACATTCTTTTACCGCTTATATCAAGGCCTTCGGGCTTTTTTATTGTGTTATTTTGCAACTTTGCTACAGAGCCGATAAATCAATTATCGCCCCTATCTAGATTTGAGGAATATGACGCATATTATTGAAACTCTAATTGACCCTATCACTCTAACTAGCTAATCTAGCAGCTCTTTCTCTGGTCAGAGCTTTCAACCATTTATCGAAGGTGTCGTTGCCTTGATTTGCTTATTATAAAAATAAAGAGGACTCAATGAGCAAACAGTTGCTTAAATCTGGCATTATTGTAAGTAGTATGACGTTTATTTCTCGGATATTGGGATTAACCCGAGATATTATTATGGCAGATTTGCTCGGGGCGACTTGGGTTTCTGCTGTTTTTATCGTTGCTCAGAAAATCCCCAACTTTCTTCGTCGACTTTTTGCTGAAGGTGCTTTTTCACAGGCTTTTGTTCCAGTATTGTCTGAATACCAAACCAATCGTCATTTAAACGAAGTTAAGAGGCTTGTTGCGGAAACCTCCGGAACGTTGGGTTTAATATTATTAGTCGTCGCCATCGTTGGAGTGATTGGCTCGCCAGTGTTAGTCTCGATTTTTGGCCCGGGTTTTATCGATAAGCCCAAAGAGTTTGAGCTCGCATCGTTATTGCTTAAAATAACATTCCCTTATATTTTATTTATATCGCTCACTGCTTTTAGTGGTTCCGTTCTTAATAGTGTCGGTAAATTTGCAGTACCGGCTTTTACACCTGTTTTTCTAAATCTTTCGATGATTTCAGCCGCCATTATGGTGTCTCCAGCACTGCCGGATAAAACAGCAATGGCTTTTGCTTGGGGGATCTTTATCGCAGGGATATTACAATTAATGTTTCAACTTCCATTTTTGTGGAAAGAAGGATTATTGATCCGCCCGCGATGGGGGTGGCAATCGGAAGGAGTCAAACGGATTTTAGCTTTAATGGGACCTGCAATATTTGGCGTATCGGTTGCACAAATCAATTTACTACTAGATACCATTATCGCTTCATTTTTAGAAGATGAAGGTAGCATTGCTTGGCTTTATTATTCCGATAGAATGCTTGAGTTTCCTTTAGGTATTTTTGCGATCGCAATCGCTACGGTCATTTTACCTTCGCTGTCTAGATATCATGCAAAAAATGAAACAGAAGATTTTAATCACACAATGAATTGGGGGTTGAGGTTGGTTTTCCTTATCGGTGTACCCGCAGCACTTGGTTTATTTGTGATGGCTGAACCCATTTTACTGACTGTATTTCAACGTGGCGTATTTGAAGTCTCTGATGCTTATTCAGCTTCGCTCAGTTTAAAGGCTTACATAGTTGGTTTAATCGGTTTTATGTTGATCAAGGTTTTGGCGACGGGTTTTTTTGCTCGCCAAGATACTAAGACACCCGTAAAAATAGGCATTATAGCGATGTCAGTTAATATGCTGTTTAATATTATTTTGTTTTTTCCTCTGGCTCATGTTGGTTTAGCGTTAGCCACTACAATATCGGCATTGTTGAATGCAACGTTGTTGTTTATCGCTTTGTATCGGACAAACACATTTATTCCCGATGGGCGTTGGAAATCATGGTTTTTGAAGCTGCTTATTGGAAATATTGCTTTATTTGGATATATCAAGTTTCAAATGGCTGATATATTGATGTGGCAAAATTGGCATACATGGGATCGAGTTCAAAACATGCTTCTTCTGGTTATAGGCTCAGTTTCCATTTACGTTATTGCTATGTTCTTGGTCGGTGTCCGAGCTCGTGATCTAAAACATGGCTAGATCTATCATCGAACCTCCCTCTAGGCTATAATTCGGCGCTTTCGAGCTATCTAACCAGATTTATAAGGGCATCTATGCAGCTGATCCGCGGGCTGATCAATTTAAATCATCAAGCTGATGCGTGCGTAGCGACCATTGGTAATTTTGATGGTGTGCATCGGGGGCATCGAGCGATAATAAACCGAGTGATTGAGCATGCCCGAAAATCGAGGCATCAATCTTGTGTCATTTTATTTGAACCTCATCCAAAAGAATTTTTTATGGGAGATAGTGCCCCTGCAAGAATAACGAATTTTGCCGAAAAGTATCTTCAATTAAAGGCGCTTGGGGTTGACAAAATTTTGTTGTTGAAATTTAATCAGACTTTGTGCCAAATGCAGGCAAGTGATTTTATCCAAAAGGTCTTGATTGAGCCACTTAGGATCCAGCATTTGGTTGTAGGAGATGATTTTCAGTTTGGTTATAAACGGCAAGGTAACTATGAGTTATTAAGCTCTAAAGGCAAAGGGTATTATACTGTTGAACCCACTCCTAGCGTTTTTGTGAAAGATCCCAAAAGTAGTAGTGATAGCCATCGTGCAAGTAGCACTTTGGTTCGAAAAGCTTTGGCTGACAACGACTTAGCCTTTGCTGAGATTTTACTTGAGCGAAAATATACTATGACAGGCAAAGTCGGTTACGGTCAGCAATTAGGGCGGCAAATTGGTTTTCCGACGGCGAATATTGTTTTGAATCGACGAAAACCCACCTTAGCTGGAGTGTATTTGGTTAAAGCTCATTGGCGGGATGAGGGGCCAAGTAGTGAAATGCAGCATTGTTGGGGGGTCGCCAATTGTGGGTCACGTCCTACAGTGGATGGGCAAAATTATCGATTAGAAGTCCACTTGCTTGGTGTCAGTCCCGACTTATATGGGATAGAATTAGAGGTTGAATTTCACGCATTTTTGCGTGATGAAAAGAAGTTTGATGATGTTGACAGGTTAAAAGTTCAAATTAAGCAAGATGTAAAACAAGCCGAAAAGTTAATTGGCAGAATATAAGTAAGAAATATGAGATTACAAAACAATGACTGATTACAAATCCACCTTAAATTTACCGGAAACCTCTTTTCCGATGCGTGGCAATCTGGCTCAAAATGAACCCAAGATGTTGGCTAGTTGGGCCAAAAAGAATTTGTATCAGCAAATTAGAGATAACTGCGCTGGCCGCCCCCCATTCATTTTGCACGATGGCCCTCCCTATGCCAATGGCGATATACATATCGGTCATGCGGTCAACAAAATATTAAAAGATGTGGTAGTCAAAAGCAAAACCTTGTCTGGTTTTGATGCACCTTATGTTCCGGGATGGGATTGTCACGGTTTGCCGATTGAGCATCGGGTAGAAAAGAAAATTGGAAAGGCCGGCGTCAAAGTTCCTTTTGATGAATTTAGGCAAAAATGTCGTGATTATGCCGCCAAACAGGTAGAAGGGCAAAAGAAAGATTTTATCAGACTCGGTGTTTTTGGCGAATGGGATAAACCTTATTTATCGATGGATTTTCAATTTGAAGCAGACATCATTCGTTCGTTGTCGAAGATTGTTGAAAATGGTCATCTTCACAAAGGATTCAAGCCGGTCTATTGGAGTGTGGTTGGCGGTTCAGCGTTGGCGGAAGCGGAAGTAGAATATCAGGATAAAATTTCCTTATCAATTGATGTTCGGTATTCAGTCGCTGATGAATCGACTTTACTGGAAAAATTTAAAGCGGTTGGTTCTGATTTAGGCACCGGACCGATATCGGCTGTTATTTGGACAACGACTCCTTGGACAATCCCCGCGTCACAAGCTATCTCAATGAGTTCGAATTTAGAATACGCACTAGTTGAGATTGATGCTCAAACAGAAAAAGATGCTCGATTTGGAATAGGCAAAGAGCGGGTTATATTAGCCAGTGAAATGGTTGAGCAAGTGATGACTCGTTACGAGATTGAATCTTACAAGGTGGTCGGCCACTGTATGGGGGGCGATATAGAAAATACGATTTGTCGCCATCCTTATCTGGACAGAGATGTTCCGATGATCTTAGGTGAACATGTGACGATTGAAGCAGGTACTGGCCTTGTTCATACCGCTCCAGATCATGGTGCGGACGATTTTATCGTGGCACGAAAATACGGCATTGAAACACTTAATTTGGTAATGGCTAACGGCGTATATTCTGATAAAACGGAGCACTTTGAAGGGCAACATGTTTATAAAGTGGATGAGCCTGTTTGTGAATTATTAGCTGAGAAAGGTCGTTTAATTCGTAAAGAAAAATTCAAGCACAGTTTCCCCCATTGTTGGCGAACTAAAACGCCGCTAATTTTTAGAGCAACACCTCAGTGGTTTATCTCGATGGATAAAAATGGTCTACGGGAAAAAGCTATGGAAACGATCAAAGAGGTTAAATGGATCCCCGATTGGGGGCAGGCACGAATTGAAGGTATGATCGATGGTCGACCGGACTGGTGTATTTCCCGCCAAAGAACTTGGGGCGTACCGTTGTGCTTGTTAGTGCATAAAGAAACTGATGAGTTGCATCCGAATACTATCGAGCTGATGCAAATAGTCGCCGAGCGAGTCGAAACCAAAGGCATGCAAGCTTGGTTTGATTTAGAGTTAAGTGATTTAATTGGTGAAGAGGCCGAAAATTATGTCAAAGTGAATGATACTCTTGATGTATGGTTTGATTCTGGTGTGACTCATCAATGTGTATTGAACCGTCGAGATGAATTGATTGAACCGGCAGATATGTATTTAGAAGGTTCCGATCAACACCGCGGTTGGTTTCAGTCATCCTTATTAACCGGTTTGGCGATTAATGGACATGCTCCGTATAAAGAAGTACTGACTCATGGTTTTGTGGTTGATGCTAAAGGGCAAAAGATGTCCAAGTCGCTTGGTAACGTTGTTGCACCAATGACAGTGATCAATAAGCTCGGCGCGGATATTTTAAGATTGTGGGTTGCTTCGACAGATTATCGATCTGAAATTACTGCATCCGATGAAATTTTAAATCGAACTGCTGACACTTACCGTCGTTTGAGAAATACCGCTCGTTTTTTCTTATCCAATTTAAATGGGTTTGATCCGGCAACTGATATTGTCAGCCTTGAAGAAATGTTACCGTTAGATCGTTGGGCCGTTGATTGTGCTTTTAAAACTCAAACGCAATTGCAAACAGCCTATAACGAATATAACTTTCTGGTTGCCACACAAACCATGCATCATTTTTGTGCCATGGATATGGGCAGTTTCTATTTGGACATCATCAAAGACCGTCAATACACTGCTAAGGCTGGCTCGTTGGCGCATAAATCTTGTCAAACGGCTCTTTACCATATTATGCAAGCCGTTGTTCGATGGTTTATGCCCGTGATGTCCTTTACCGCTCAGGAACTTTGGCCTCATATTCCGGGTAATGACAAAGACACCATTTTCTGGGAGACTTGGTATGAAGGGTTATTTACCAATGACGTTGATGCCAATATCAATGATGATGACTGGAAAATCATCGCCAAAGTGAAAGATGAAGTGAATCGTAAAATTGAAGGTATGCGTAAGACTTCCGGTATTGGGTCATCACTAGAAGCTGAAGTGATATTATACGTAAACGATCCACTCGCTGATTGTCTGGAAAAATTAGAGGATGAATTACGTTTTGTACTGATCACCTCACAAGCTAAAGTGGTGCGAGATCAAGGAGGCGACAGCTCTGAATTAGATGGTTTGGGCATTGAGGTGAATGCCTCTACGCATCAAAAATGTGAGCGTTGTTGGCATCGTTGTGAAGATTTAGGGGTGGATGATAAACATCCGGAACTTTGTGGTCGTTGTGTTGAAAATGTCGACGGTGAAGGCGAGGTTCGTCACTATGCATAAGGTGTCCATTTTTGATACGGGATTGAGATGGTTATGGATCGCACTGATTTTTTTTATTGTCGATCAAATGACCAAACAAATTGCGGTTGATTATTTTGTTACTGAAGGCAGCCGGTTTGAAGTGATGCCATTTTTTAACTTTACTCTGGCATATAATAGAGGCGCTGCATTTTCATTTTTAGCGGATCAGGATGGTTGGCAAGTTTTCTTTTTTGCAACGATTTCAACCCTTGTCAGTGTTGGTTTGCTTTATTGGTTATACACGTTAAGAGCCAGTAATCGATGGTTGAGCATTTCTCTTAGTCTGATTTTTAGCGGCGCTATGGGGAATTTGTATGATCGAGTCACTTTGGGCAAGGTTGTCGATTTTATCGATTGGTATTATGCCAGTTATCATTTCCCTGCGTTTAATGTGGCGGATGCCGTTATTTTTCTTGGTGCGGCGATGATGTTATGGGATAGTTTTTTTCACAGCGAAGAAGAAAATAAAAGCTTGTCAAAAAAAGAAACTTCTAGTAAATGACTCAATCAAATTTGGACAGTCAGTGCGTCGAGCAAGACGGTGTAAGAAAAGATAGCCGGGTGCTTGCCGATATAACCATTAAATTAAAAGATGGAAGTATTGCCGATAGTAGCAAAGTTGGCGGTAAACCCAGTTGGCTAGTGATGGGGGATGGTAGCTTTAGCGATGCTTTTGAAGAGTACCTATTTGACAAACAGGCTGGTGAAAATCTCGTTTTTGAATTGTGTGCTGAAGATGCGTTTGGTACTAGCAATCCCGATAATATTCATTTTATGGATATCAGCCAGTTTCCACAAGACATTGAATTGAAAGAAGGGGCTATTATTGCTTTTGATCAACCGAATGGTCAAAAACTTCCAGGAGTGATCTGCAATGTTGAAGGTGGTTCGGTAAAAGTTGATTTTAATCATCCGTTGGCGGGTGAAACGGTCATCTTTGAAATCGAGATAAAACAGATCAAAAACTAAAATTGAATATATCTTTTGAACTTTTGTTTTCCAATAAACGATCATTATGAAAATTGTCCTAGCTAATCCTCGAGGTTTTTGTGCCGGTGTTGACCGAGCCATTGAAATCGTCAATCGCGCTTTAGATATTTTTGGTGCGCCTATCTACGTCAAACATGAAGTGGTACACAATAAATTTGTGGTCGACGGCTTGAAAGAAAAAGGTGCTATTTTTATCGAAGATCTTTCTCAGGTGCCGTCAGGAAGCACTTTAATATACAGCGCTCACGGCGTGTCACAGATGGTAAAAGATGAAGCGGATCAAAGAGGATTTAAGGTTTTTGATGCCACCTGCCCATTGGTGACAAAAGTTCATATGGAAGTCAATCGTCGCAGTCGCCGAGATGAAGAATGCATTTTGATAGGACACAAAGGTCACCCGGAAGTTGAGGGAACCATGGGACAGTATTCGAGCGAAAGAGGTGGCATGTATTTGGTTGAGTCTGAAAGTGATATTGAGAAATTAAGTGTTAAAGAACCAAAGTTACTGCATTACATGACCCAAACGACACTTTCAGTGGATGATACTAAACGGCTTATTGCAGCGCTTGTTAGTAAGTTTCCTGAAATCCAAGGGCCTAAAAAAGATGACATTTGTTATGCTACACAAAATAGACAAGACGCGGTGAAACAACTAGCTAAATCATCTCCATTGATTTTGGTAGTCGGCAGCCAAAATAGTTCCAACTCAAATCGACTAAAGGAACTGGCTGAAAAACAAGGCAGCCGAGCTTTTCTGATTGATAATGCATGGGAAATTCAGTCAGAATGGTTAGAAAATGTTACAAGCGTTGGAGTAACCGCAGGTGCGTCTGCGCCTCAGATCTTAGTGGATGAAGTGCTTAATTGCCTAAAATCTCACGGTGGAAACATGACTGATTTTCCGACGGATAACAATGAGAATATGGTGTTTGCTGTACCGATTGAGTTGAGATAGTCAAACAACGGCTTATTGCATCTCTTTTTCTATTACCCTAAAATGTTGCCGAATTGCAGGCCAATTGTGATTGGGTTCCTTTATTTCAGAAGCGTTTCCATTTATCTTTAGAAAATATCCGGTTATCGGATGATGGTTGACTATTTTTGGCATTATATACATAGTTATAGCGTTGTTTAGTTATAGTGTCGTTAAGGTGTGAGCTTGGATTATTCAAGTTCAGACTATTGGTTCTATAAGATGTATTTTTTTAGCCTTTCTCGTTACCTTTATGTGAGGGTATGGTGGCTAAGTTTAAAGTTAAACAAAATTGAGTGGAATAAAAAAGTGTTGATGTCAAGAGAAAAAATATCAGGTTTTTCCTTAATCGAGCTTCTTGTGGCTATTGCTATTTTGGCTATATTGATGGCGATTGCATTGCCATCATTTAATTCATCGATGGCACGTTCAAGATTGACAAGCCATACTGAACTGATGATTGGAGCACTCAGTTATGCACGTGCCGAGGCCATAAAATTAAATGAGAATGTAAATGTCAGTTTTGATGATGGCGATGGATGGGTGGTAAAATCGGCGGCTGTTGTTCTTAAAAAATTTGCACCTTCAAGCAAAAACATTACAGTGGATCCTAGCGCCACTATTATCTATCGTTCGAATGGTTTCCGTGATTTTTCAAGTAGTGAAGAAAAAATAGGTTTTTGTGATGAAAATGCTAATTGTCGATGCGTCATTATTACCGGTGGCGGTAGTGTTTCGGTGACTAAATCGGCGTGCTAGCAGCATTTACATTAGGATGACGTTTTTTTATGATTAGCGATATAAGATTTTCGAGTTGGGGAAGATATGATTAACAAAAGTGTAAAAGGTATACTTTGATGTCGATTAGCCGTTTAAATATTCATAATCAAAAAGGGCTTTCATTGGTTGAAATTTTGGTTACAACGCTAGTGCTTGGAATAGGTTTGCTCGGCGTGGCTGTGCTTCAGGTATCTAGTATATCGGGTAATCAAGAGGGCTTTTTTACGTCGCAAGCGACCTCGATAGCAGAAGACCTTGCCTCAAGGATCCGTAGTGCACAGTTTATAACCGTTCAACCAGATGAAGATGCTAGGTTGGATTACGAGGCATATATTGCACTGTATGTTACTAAGGAGGCTTTGCTCTGTAATATAGATAAAAATTGCCAAGCAGAAGTCTGTTCGGTCGAGGAAATGGCTCTATTTGATAAAGCTCAAATTTGTAATATTGCTGACAATACTTTGCCGGGAGGTAAAGTAAGAATTAAAGGAGCAACAGACGGTAATAGGTTAACGATAGTGGTTGATTGGGATTCGGCGTCTGCACGAGGTGATATTGGTAACTTGGAGAATATTAATGTGCATTGTGAAGGTATTACAAGTAGTGATAGCAGAAATTGCGTTATTTTGGAGGTCCTCCCATGAATCAAAATGAGTTGATCAGAAATAAAATGCAATTATCTCGACTTGATAGCATGTCAAATCAATCCGGATTTACCCTTGTTGAACTGATGATCGCAGGTGTACTGAGTTTAATTTTGATGGCTGGTGTGATTCAATTATTTCTTGGTTCTAATCAAAATTACACGATGCAAAACAGCCTTGCAATCATTCAGGAAGATGGACGTTTCGCATTGATGTTTTTTAAGGATCAAATTCAAAAAGCAGGCTGGGTTGAAGATTTTTCTTTGGGTTCGATAGATCCTATCTTTCTTGATGCAGATAGTACTTTCGATGGTGATGACTTTGACTCTATAACAATCGCTTATAAGGTGGCTGTTGGTAGTGAGAAAAATAGAGATTGTAATGGCGAGCCCACTGCAACCGGTGCTGTTCGAAATCGCTTTTATGTGGACGACAGTAAAAATCTAATGTGCGCAGGTAACGGCGGTAGAACAGCACAACCATTATTGTCTAATGTGGATCAATTTCAGGTGCTATATGGTATTGATACGGACAATTTAGCTTGTGCTGATGGAGCGGTTAATCGTTTTGTCAATGCAAGCTCGCTTCCGGTAGGGGCAACGATTTTATCGGTTCGTGTTGCGCTGCTATTAAAAAGTGAAAGTAATGTATTTCCTTCGGCAGAATCAAGAACATTTGAAGTACTTGATAAGACTCATACTCCAAAACCGGCGGATCGTTTGGTGAGGCGGTTATTTCAACAAACTGTTTATATGCCTAACGCGGTATACTCATCGGCTGGTTCTCCAGAAGCCTCTATCAAATGTATGATAAGCAAGGTGAAAGCATCATGAAAAATTTACCTCTTAAGCATTTACCTTCCAATCAACAAGGAGCAGCGTTATACGTTAGTTTAATTATGTTGATTATATTAACCATTATAGGCTTATCGGCGGCACAACGGAGCAATCTTCAAGAGCGGATGGCGGCTAACCTACACATACAAAATATTGCCTTTAATGCAGCTGAAAGTGCAATTGGTGGTTTTATGCGTGAAGCCAATACGGGTAATAAATCGGCTGATGGTCATATCTTGAAAGTGCTTTATACCAGTGATGTGCAAAATCAATGTTATGACCAATCCGGTGTTAGGGGTGATTGTACCGATACAAATTATCTTGATGCAGACAAGGCATCAATGGTAAAGGCTCAATTAGAGGTAACACAAACCCATCTATGCAATCAAATTGCCTGTAGTGGCTATAGCATAGGTAGGTCTGGTAGTACCGGTTGTCGTATTTTTCGAGTGAATGCCACTGGAACTGTAGGAACAACGGTCTCAGAACATACGCTTTGGGCGTATGAGCTAAATCCCTGCGACTAAATTGTCAGTAATAAGCTGTTAAATAAACAATTAATGTGAATATTGAAGTATTGGAGGTAAGTGTGATGCGTATGTTAGTTTCTTGGTTTAAATTTGGGGTTGGAGCCTGTTTGTATAGTTTTTTTTGTTTGCAAACGGCTTTAGCGGACGACACAGAAATATTTGTGAGCACTAACACAACGAGTATCAATAAACCGAATGTGCTTTTTTTGCTAGATACTTCTAGCAGTATGAATAAGGTCGATCGAGGCCAAACACAGACTCGCCTAGAGATCTTGCGAGAGGTTATGACCGATATTGTTACTAGGCAAAAAGGCGTTAATATGGGAATTGCTCGATTTACTACTCCGGGCGGAGCCATTATTTATCCGATTACTGATCCGGATATAGTGATTAGTGAGCCTGAAAGTCCTACGACTTTAGTGAGGATCTCGTCCGCAAATGATGATGCTGATCAAACGGGGCGTGCTGTGATATTTGATGGTCGTTCATTTATTGGTAAAGATTATATTGGACTGCGTTTTCAAAATGTCAGGATCCCTCAGGGGGTAACAATAAAGAGTGCGGTCTTATCATTAGCGACAAGAGTCGCATTTGCTGACAGCGGTTATGAAATATTTGCTCAGCAGGTTGCGAATGCACCAGCTTTTGAAGCGCTTGATAATGACTTGTCGGATCGAATTAATGAAGATGCAAGTGCTACTGGATATGTCGCGCCTGTTACATGGGAACTTCCTGCTGATGTGACTCCTGCGACGGGGGTCCCTGATATTCAACAAAGCCCTGATATTAAAACAATACTGCAACCTATTGTTGACCTTAATGGAAGAAATCTGGCGGATCCTGCTGGTTGGTGTGGTGGTAATGATATCGTTATACTCCTTAAAAAAACGACCGTAGGGACCGGTGTACCCTTTATTGCTAATGATGCAGAGCCTGCATTTTCAGCAGCATTGGCGCTAAGCTATGCAAATGAAGCATCTTCTGGGACAGGCTGTTTTACGAACACTGTATTTAATACGATTTCGAATGGAGCACACGATAGTGAAAAATTGATTAATGGCAGAATTAGTAATACTAGTTCTGATTTGGAGTTTTGGCGTGAAGATAGTGGTTCGCGAAAGGTTGAGAAAATAGCTCTCGGATTTGAGAATCTTGGCATACCTCAAGGGGCTGTTATTAGCCGGGCGGTGTTAAATCTAACCTCAGATGGAAACTCTGGCTCTGTTAAGGCTAAAATCAATATTCATGCTATTAACTCTGTTAATCCGCCTCTAGATAGAGATGCGTTGAATGTGCGAAATCGTGATTTGACCTCAGGAGTCACTTGGACAATAACCGAATCAAGAGATGATGCTTGGGCCGATAATGTACAATATAGCTCTCCTAATTTTAAATCAATTGTTCAAAATCTTGTCAATTTAAACGCATGGGACACGACTGGTTCTATGACGTTGATATTAAAAAATGGAAGTGGGTTTCGATCAGCAGACAGTTATAACGGAAGCCGCTCACAGGCCCCTCAAGTTGAAATTGACTTTCGTGGAAGATTTCAGCCCAGTACTACGATCACCAAGCGCAGTGAAATGTTATCAATTATTGAAGCATTAAATGGTGCAATAGGAACACCTATCGCAGACGCTTATGCGGAAAGCGCTCGCTATTTTAAAGGACTGCCAGTTAAATACGGTACTACACGAGGTTCGAATTATTATGGTGATATAGCCAATTTACGGATAAGTCATTTGGGATCTTTGAGTTCTGGTAAGCGTAGTCAACCTAACGGATGTAGTGATGCTAATTTAAATGATCCAGATTGTGCTAACGAAATGCTTTATGATAACCCTATCTATCAATCACCGATAATAAAGGACAGTTGTCAGGCAAATAATATTGTATTGTTATCCGACGGGGAGCCGACTGAGTTTGAAATAGGGGCTGGTCACACCAATGATCTCTATTCAAGGTGGGCTATTGAAGAGGGGCTCTCAGGGTCCGATGCAAGCTGTAGTCGTAGTTGGTCTGATAGGGGAAGGGACTGTACTAAAAAAATGTCAAAATTATTGTGGAGGGCCGATAGGGATGGGCTTTCCGTTGAACAGAAAATAAAGACTCACACCATTGGTTTTTTTACCAACCAGTCGTTTTTGGAAGATGTAGCAACAGAAGGTGGTGGAAAATACTATACGGCCTTTAATAAAGAGGCGCTATCATCCGCATTTTACTCAATCACAAAGGGTATATTGGATGTCAACAGTACCTTTGTGACATCCGGTGTATCGATTAACCAATTCAACCGGGCGAGCCATAGCAATGATATCTATTTCTCTTTATTTCACCCTTCGGAAGAGGCTGTTTGGCCGGGTAACTTAAAAAAATATCAATTAAAAAAGGGTGTTTTAGTTGATAGCTCAGAACCTCAGATCCCTGCGATCACTGCTGGAGGTTTTGTTGATAATGCTAAGAGTTATTGGTCAAGTAAAGCTGATGGTAAAGACGTGACAAAAGGAGGGGCTGCTGAGCAATTAACGAATGCACGAACACTTTATACCAATATATCCGCAGGAGGCTTAGATATAGTCTCCGATAGTAATGTTGCCATAACGGCGGAAATGGTCGGTGCAACGGGAGACGAAGATAGGTCTAAGGTGATTGGCTGGGCGCTTGGAAAAGATGTGAATAGTGCAACCCCAACGGCAGCCAGAAAAACCATGGGTGATCCCTTACATTCTCGTCCTGTTGTTGTGACCTACAGTGCTGGAGATGGGAATACTTCGGTTTATGTTGCAACCAATGAAGGTTTTTTACATTCAATCGACGCTGCAGCAGGCACTGAAAATTGGTCATTTATTCCCCAAGAGCTTATATCAGGATTGTCGGCTTTACAAAAAGGAGGCACCGGTTCACGTACTTATGGCCTAGACGGAGGAATTTCCTTGCATATTGATGAGGTGTTTGGGGTCGGTACTCCAGGTGTTATTGATAGTGGTGAAAAAGCCTATCTTTATGTCGGCATGCGCCGTGGTGGTGAAAGTTATTATGTTTTTGATATTAGCTCAAGAAATAATCCAAGTTTAAAATTTTTTATTACCCAAACTGATGGGGGGGACTTTGATGAATTAGGTCAGAGTTGGTCTAAGCCTATTATTAAGAAAGTCAAAACGATTAAACGTGCTGACGGTACAGTTTTCAGTAACAAAACAGTGATGATATTTGGTGGGGGGTATAGCACGATTCAGGATACTGCAGGTGGTGGTTTTAGTGATGGTAGTTCAGGCGTGGGCAGAGATATTTACATGGTTGATGCGTACGATGGAACCTTGTACTGGAAAGCATCTGTGGATGCTGTGCAATCTGCTGCTGAGGGTCAATCAGCCGGATTATTAAGTACCATGCAGGCGATACCGAATACCATCACAGCATTTGATTTAGACGGTGATGCACAGATGGATCATTTTTATGCCAGTGATGTTAAAGCTCAAGTTTTTCGATTTGATATTGATAGTGAAGGTTTAATCACTGGTGGGCGTGTGGCTCATATGCAAGATGATAATGCTGCGAGTAATAATCGCCGTTTTTATAATTCACCAGATATCGCTATGATACGATTAAAAACAGGTAGTTTTATTTCTATTTCCATTGGATCAGGTTATCGGGCTCATCCGTTAGATACTATGGTTAATGATCATTTTTATATGATTAAAGATGAAGGAGTGTTGAAGGGGATTTTTGATATGGATGCAAACTTATCGACACTTGTTAATATCACAAACCAAGCTGGTTATGACGATGATGGGAATTCTATAGCAGGTAAGTTAATTTATAACGAAGATGAACCCAAAAATGGTTGGTATATTGATTTTACTAATAGCGGCGAGAAAGTGTTAAGTGATTCCCTCACTTTCAATAATTCAATTCTTTTTACAACTTATGCGCCCGTTGGAGCAGACGCATGTCGCGTGTCAAAAGGAGAGTCTCGTTTGTATGTTATGAACATAGCGGATGGCAATCCTTTTATTGATAGAAATAAGGACCATTTACTTGATGGAGATGATCGAACGATCTCATTAGACACTTCTAGTATTGCACCAGAACCACAAGTATTACTCAATGAATATGGTGATGATATTGTGACAATATTATGTGTGGGGCTAGAGTGCATGGATGGGTTAGAACCACCGGATTCAGTGTTGGGAATTCGCTGGATAGATGAAAAAAATATAGATGGTGAAGATGAAGATGAATAACAGAATGAAACGATCAGGATTTACCTTAATCGAATTAATGATTGTGGTAGCTATAATTGGTATTATTGCCACTATTGCTTACCCTTCCTACACACAGTACGTTATTCGTGCCAAGCGAACTGATGGGATGGCGGCACTAATGAATGCTGCGCAGGCCATGGAACGTTTTCGGGTGGCTAATTATAGTTACGAGCTGCCAAGTGATGGAACGGGCTTAAGCACGATATTTGCGACTCAAGTTCCTGTAGAAGGTGGTACAGCCTATTATAATTTGAGAGTAGTCTCGACAGATAATACTTTTACTTTATCGGCGGAAGCTACGGGTTCTTTGACTAGCGATCAAAATTTAAGTCTTACCAATACAGGCGTAAGAACATGGGGGAGTGGCGGTGATCAGAAGAACTGTTGGCCTGAAAGTGGCAATAGTTGCTAATTATGTGACTCTTTATTGTTCCATTCGGCAGTTAAAATTATGTACTTGGGTGCAATAACAAAAGAATGGTTATGTTATTTTATAGACCGTCAGGCTGGAAGTGCGCATTTGAAAAATGGTCAAATCTATTACAATATATGGATCAGAGCAATTACCTTGAATCAATGATTAGCCTATCCACCCAAATTTCTAAATAGGGATTTGGGTATTCCCGACATACTCCTACAGGCTAAAACCTGTTAAACTCCCTGCCTCTTTTTTTTGTCAGTTTCGTTCCACTTATTTGAAACAATTTTTATGTTTAAACAAGACTTTCATTTCGACTTACCCGAGGCTTTGATCGCTAGCCAGCCTTGCGAAGATCGAGTTAAAAGTCGACTTTTGGCTTTAAATCCTGACACAGGCATTATCGAAGATAGACGGTTTTACGATATTGTTGATTTAATTGAATCGAAGGATTGCTTAATTTTTAACAATACTAAGGTGATCCCAGCCCGGCTGTTAGGTCAAAGGGAAACCGGTGGAAAAGTCGAAGTATTATTGGAAAGAGTGATCCCGGGCAAAGGGGGTGATAAAGATCAATGTATTGCGCAGGTTCGAGCTAGCAATACGCCTAAAGCTGGTGCTAATATTATTATTTCAGACAATTTTATTTTAACCATCATTGGTCGAGATGGCGCTTTTTTTAAGCTTGAATGTCTGAATGAGTTGCCACTACTTGAGCTAGTAGAGCAGTATGGTTCAATGCCTTTACCACCCTACATTCAAAGAAAAGCAGATGAACTTGATAAGCGTCGTTATCAGACGGTTTATGCTAAAAAGCAGGGCGCGGTTGCTGCGCCAACGGCCGGGCTTCATTTTGATGAAAACTTGATTAGTCAATTGAAACAAAAAGAGGTGGCAATGGATTTTGTGACTTTGCATGTTGGAGCGGGCACTTTTTCTCCTATAAGAGTCGATAATATTCTGCAACATAAAATGCATTCAGAGTGGTATGATGTGCCTCAGTCCGTCGTTGATCTGGTCGCTAAAACAAGGGCAAACGAAGGCCGTGTGATATGTGTCGGTACCACTTCTGTGAGATGTCTTGAATCCGCTTCAAGATCAGGGAAATTGCGTCCGTCTAGCGGTGAAACGAATATTTTTATTTATCCCGGCCATCCGTTTAAATCGGCTGACGCACTGATTACTAATTTTCACCTATCTGAGTCAACCTTAATAATGTTAGTAAGTGCTTTCGCAGGTCAGGCACTGATCTTAAAAGCTTATAAGCATGCCGTTGATCAAGAGTATCGCTTCTTTAGTTATGGTGATTCGATGTTTATTGAAAATCGAATTGAGTGACCGTGTGCTAGCAAAGAGATTGATCAATGAAATTTAACTTATTAATAACAGATGGTAAAGCGCGCCGAGGTCAAATTATTTTTGAACGCGGCACTATAGAAACCCCTGCTTTTATGCCAGTAGGTACTTATGGTTCAGTCAAAGGTATGTCGCCCGAGCGAGTGAGCCAGACCGGCGCTGAGATTATTCTGGGTAATACTTTTCATTTAATGCTGCGTCCTAGCACGGAAGTGATTAAACTACACGGCGACCTGCACGATTTCATGAATTGGCAGGGACCAATATTAACGGATTCTGGAGGCTTTCAAGTATTTAGCTTGGGAGAACTAAGAAAAATCACCGAAAAAGGGGTGACCTTTCGTTCACCCATTAATGGCGACAAGGTTTTCTTAGGGCCAGAAGAATCTATGCAAGTGCAGCGGGATCTTGGTTCTGATATTGTGATGATTTTTGATGAATGTACGCCTTATCCTGCTACCCATCAGCAGGCTGAAACTTCGATGCAATTAAGTTTGCGTTGGGCTAAACGTTCTAAAGTCGCTCATGGAGATAATCCTTCGGCATTATTTGGTATTGTTCAAGGGGGTATGTATTCTGAACTTAGAGATATTTCATTAAAAGGATTAACCGAGATTGGTTTTGATGGCTATGCCATTGGCGGGCTGTCTGTCGGTGAGTCAAAGCAAGAAATGAAAATGATTCTGGACAACCTGACGGGTAAAATGCCCGAAGATAAACCGCGTTATTTAATGGGAGTCGGTAAACCAGAAGATTTGGTTGAGTCTGTCCGCCGTGGTATCGATATGTTTGATTGTGTTATGCCTACCCGAAATGCGCGAAATGGCCATCTTTTTACCCGTACAGGCATTGTAAGATTACGAAATAGTCCCAATAAAAAGGATTCTGGACCAATCGATGAGGCTTGTGGTTGTTATACTTGTCGAAATTACAGTCGGGCCTATTTACATCATTTAGACAAATGTGGAGAAATGTTTGGTGCAGAGTTGGCCACCATCCACAATTTACATTATTACCAAGATTTGATGCAAGGATTGCGAAATGCGATAGAAACAGGTACATTCGACGACTTTGTTGAGGACTTCTATCAATTACGGGGTATGGAAGTACCGTCGGTAAACGAGATTGAATCAACATTCTGCATAAGCGAATGATCGCATTATAAAGCTCAATAGCAACCAAAACATAGCCATTGATGGGTTTCACCCATCCTACAGAAAATGAGGATAAAAGATGTTTATTAGTACAGTACAAGCGGCGGAAGCAGGCGGCGGTCAAGCCGATGGAACTAGCACTATTATCATGATGGTTTTATTTGCCGTGGTATTTTATTTTTTGTTGATCCGTCCACAAAGCAAGCGAGCCAAAGAACACAAAAGCATGATTGAAACTATTCAAAAAGGTGATGAAGTCGTCACCAATGGCGGTATTATTGGTAAAGTAAGCAAGATCACTGATGGCTTTATCATTTTAAATGTTGCTCAAGGCGTTGAAATTAAGTTTCAAAAACATGCGGTAACAGCATCGTTGCCAAAAGGAACCATAAAAGAAATTAATGGCTAGTGATTTGCTCATCTCTTATCGGTAGGAGCGCCCCTCTTACCTAACTCTCTTTGGTAAGAGGGGAGAGTAAAAATACCCAAAAGCCAAGCTAAATAAAATATAATTAGAGAAAAATATATGTTCACAAGCCAAGCTCATTTACGCCCCATGAATACTTTCCCTACATGGAAATATTTTATGTTGGCTGTTTTATTAATTGTCGGTACTTTGTTTGCTTTACCCAATATCTACCCGCCAGATCCTGCGATCCAGATCACTCAGGAAAATGGTGCACTGATCAAAGAATCTTTGTTTAAAGAAATACAACAAGCTTTAGAGGCTAAAGGCATATCTCTTAAATCTTCACAAGTTGAAGATGGAAAGTCACTGATCCGTTTCAATAATAAAGATGATCAGTTTAAAGCCAGTGCAGAAGTGCCTAAATTTTTGTCCAGTAAAGATCTTAATCAGCATGTAGTGGCAATCAACCTAGCCCCAACGACACCAGAATGGCTTAAATCGATGGGTGGTGCACCTCTTAATTTAGGGCTCGACTTACGTGGTGGTGTTCAATTTTTGATGCAGGTCGATATGGATTCGGTCATGGATCAAAAAATGAAGCGTTATGTCACTGAGTTAAAAACGTTGTATAGAGAAAACAATCTTCATTATTCTTCCGTGGCGAAACAAAGTAATAGCCAACTCATCGCTCGATTTAGAGAGGCTGAGTCACGAGATAAAGCGGATATACAGGTTAGAAAAACTTACCAGGATTTCCGAACAAGGGTTCGTGATACGGATAATTTTTTTGAACTAGTGCTTGATATTAGTGATGCAAAAATCAAAGAAGCGCAGGACTACGCGGTTGATCAAAATATTGCCACCTTTAGAAATCGAATTAATGAATTAGGGGTGGCTGAACCTTTAATTCAAAAACAGGGTAGAGACAGAATATTGATCCAATTACCTGGTGTTCAGGATTCGGCGCAAGCAAAACGAATTTTAGGTACAACAGCGACTCTAGAATTTAGAATGGTAAAAGAAGGTGCAAATCCTAATGCCAAAAGAGCACCAGCAGGCTCCGAAATTATTGAAGATCAAAACGATCCTATAAAATGGGTGGTTAAAAAGAAAGTCATTGTTAGCGGTACTCAAATTATTGATGCAAGACCTGGCTTCGATCCACAAACCGGTCAATCGCAAATAAATGTGACATTGGACGGTGAAGGTGGAGCAAAAATGCTGGCCAATACCACTAAAAACACTCAAAAATTAATGGCAATCGTAATGATAGAAACTAAGGCCATTTACGAACGAAATATCAATGGCGAGTTAAAAGTTGTCGACAACATTACCATCAAGGAAGTTGTTAGTGCACCAAAAATAAATGGTGTTTTCGGTTCAAGTTTTGTTGTAACGGGTCGCTACACATCGTCAGAGGCAAATGATTTCGCGTTAATACTAAGAGCCGGCTCCTTGAGTGCGCCTACCTTTATTATTGAAGAGCGAACCATCGGTCCAAGCCTCGGTGAAGAAAATATTAAAATGGGAATGAATTCAATTGTGGTTGGTTTTATCGCCGTTTTGATATTTATGTTGGTTTATTATCGTTTGTTTGGATTGGTCGCTAATATCGCACTCTTTACCAATCTAATTTTTATCGTGGCAGTTATGTCATTAGTTCCTGGGGCGACTCTTACACTTCCCGGTATTGCCGGTATCGTCTTAACCGTTGGTATGGCGGTCGATGCCAATGTTTTGATTTTTGAGCGAATAAGAGAAGAGCTGGCTGATGGTGTCAATCCAGCGCAAGCGATCCATAATGGTTATGACAAAGCTTTTTCAACGATCGCCGATGCTAATATTACGACCTTAATTGCCGCTTTTGTTTTATTTGGTATTGGTACTGGTCCGGTTGCGGGATTTGCGGTGACTTTACTGATCGGAATTCTCACCTCGATGTTTACTGCGATTGTAGGTACCAGAGCTATCGTTAATTTGATTTACGGCGGTAAATCAATCAAAAGTTTATCAATATAAGGGCCTTACACAATGCATATATTAAAATCAAACTTGAATATTGATTTCAATCAATACCGAGTATCCGCCACCATTTTTTCCGCGGTTTTATTGATTGCTTCAGCGATTTCAATTGGTGTGAATGGTTTAGCGCTAGGCTTGGATTTTACTGGTGGAACACTGATTGAAGTGCGTTTTGAAGAAGATGCAAGCCGCGATCAAATTCAAGCTCAACTTGAAAAAGCGGGATTCGATAAAACGGTGGTACAATATTTTGGTACATCAAAAGATATTACGATTCGACTCGCACCGCAAGCAGGTAAGAAAAACGCAGAAATAGGTGATGCTGTTTTAAAAGCGATAAGAGAAGATTCCGATACCAATGTCGTTATGCGTCGAATCGAATTTGTGGGGCCTGCCGTAGGCGATGAATTAGCCGAGCAAGGTGGATTAGCCATGCTAGTCGCATTAATTTTTATCATGTTGTACGTATCGGTTAGATTCGAATGGAAATTTGCTGTAGGTTCAGTTGCAGCGCTTGCTCATGATGTGTTGATCACTATGGGGTTGTTTTCGATCATTCAAATGGAATTTAACTTAACCGTATTGGCGGCGATCCTCGCGGTGATTGGTTACTCGCTTAACGATACCATTGTTGTATTTGATCGTATTCGTGAAAATTTCTTAAAACTCAGAAAATCAGATCCCGAAAAAGTTGTTAATTCCTCGTTAAATCAAACCTTGTCCCGGACTTTAATGACCTCGATCACCACCTTGTTAGTTTTAGTTGCATTATTTTTTCTGGGTGGTGAACTCATTCACGGATTTGCTACCGCATTGATTGCGGGTGTTTTTGTTGGTACTTATTCCTCTATTTACGTAGCGAGCAATGTGGCATTAGCTCTGGGTATTACAAAAGAAGACTTGATGCCGATTGAAGTTGAAAAAGAAGGTGAGGATCAAGACGCGTTAATGTAAAAAAGAGGAGATAGAGGAGCGGGGTACTAGAAAATAGTCTTTTGCATCGTTTTTATTTCTTATTATTTGGATATGGCTCTCATAGGCAATGTGAGGGCTTTTTAGTTTTGTACTATTTTTAAATGGTCGAGACCATTATAAATGGTATTTGTAGGTTCATTATTAGACTATAATTAACCACAATTTTACCCCCCTTTGGAAATTCCATGTCACAATCAAACGATAATCAATCTGAGAAAGATGTTACTTTCAGTGATTTAGCACTACCAGAAGAATTACTTAAAGTTCTTAATGAGATTGGTTATGAAAAACCTTCACCGATCCAATCGGCAAGTATTCCTGTTTTGCAAAGTGGTGTGGATATTATTGGTCAGGCGCAAACGGGTACTGGTAAAACCGCTGCTTTTGCACTACCGCTATTAGCTAAAATTGATGTTAATCTTAGAAAGCCTCAAGCGCTAGTATTAGCACCCACCCGAGAATTAGCCATTCAGGTAGCCGAAGCAATCAATACCTATTCAAAATATATGAAAGGGTTTCAAGTCGTTCCTATTTATGGCGGTCAGTCTTTTCCTGTGCAATTAAAGCAACTGGCCCGTGGGCCTCAGGTGATTGTTGGAACACCCGGTCGAGTCATGGACCATATGCGAAAAGGTAAAATCAATTGGGATCATATGCACACATTGGTGCTTGATGAAGCCGATGAAATGTTGCGTATGGGATTTCTTGAGGACGTTGAGTGGGTGTTGGAACAAACACCAGAAGATAGGCAAATTGCATTGTTTTCTGCCACAATGCCCAAAGAAATCAAACGAGTGGCTGACCGGTTTTTAGATAAACCCCAAGAAATAAAAATCAAAACTAAAACAGCTACTGCCACAACGATCGAACAGTTCTATTTAACCGTTTCTCACCATAATAAATTAGATGCTTTAACGCGAATTTTGGAAGTGGAGGAGACTGACGCCATTATCATTTTTGCACGAACAAAAACCGCTACAGTCGAATTAGCGGACCGTTTAAGTGCGCGCGGTTATGCGGCAGCAGCAATTAACGGTGATATGCAACAATCGGCCAGAGAAAAAACCATTGCTCAATTAAAAAATGGTCGATTGGATATTCTAGTCGCTACTGATGTGGCTGCACGAGGATTGGATGTTCCTAGGATCTCACATGTCATTAATTACGATATTACCCAGGATGTTGAATCTTATATTCATCGGATCGGACGAACGGGTCGAGCTGGCAAAGAAGGGAAAGCGATTTTATTTGTGACGCCCCGCGAAAAACGTATGTTATATACCATTGAAAAACATTCAGGCAAAAAAATTCAAAGGATTGGTTTGCCAACCACAGACGAAATAAACGATCAAAGAGTTGATCGTTTTAAAGCAAAAATAACTGAAAAAATTAATTCCGGTGATTTAGCACCTTATTTGGAAATTTTGGAAAACTATCAACTAGAAACGGATCAAACTGGAATTCAAATTGCAGCTGCTCTGGCCAGTTTAGCACATGATAAATCACCATTATTAGTTGAAGATTTACCCTCACCAAAACAGCAACAGCGTGATAGACGAGAGCGTTCAGAATTTGATTATGGTAGAGAACGAGGTGGTAGAGATCGAAAACCACACCGAAAGGGACAAAGCCGTTCTGGAAAAGACTTTCCTAAAGACGCAGAAACATTGGCTGAATTTCCCAACATAGAAATGCGCCGCTACGCCATTATGGTTGGATTTCAAGCAGGAATTAAACCAGGTAATGTGGTGGGAGCTATCGCCAATGAAATTGATATTGAAAGTAAATATATTGGTCACATAAAAATTTATGATGATTTTTCTACGGTTGATCTTCCCGGTAAATTACCAAAGGATGCGATATCTCATCTGAAAAAAGTCAGAGTTTGCGGTAAGCCAATGAACATAACCCAAGCAGCCGATTTTAGTTTTGATAAATTAAAAAGTGGCGGAAAAATTTCTCATGGTGGTAAAGGGCGTCGTAGTGAAGGATCTGAGAGCAGTAAAAAAGATGGTAAAAAGCCGCGACGTTCTAAAAAATAATTCGGCTACAAGACTCAATAAAGAGACCAAAAAGGGAAATAATTGCTTCCCTTTTTATTTGAGTCTAAGACCAAACTACCAGATCTTAACTCTATCTTCTGGTGATCTATACATGCCGTCCCCTTCTTTAACATGATAAGCCTTCATAAACTCAGGCATATTCATTAAAGTACCGTTACCACGGAAAGGTGCTGGCGAATGTGGGTCGGTTGCAATTCGGTTTCTTAATGCTTCTTCTCTAAATTTGTAAGCCCAAACCTGAGCCCACCCCATAAAAAATCGCTGTTCGCCACTAAGGCCATCAATTTCAGGTGAGGCTTTGTCTTTTTGAGACATAGTGAAGGCTCTGTGGGCGATGGTTAAACCACCTAAATCACCGATATTTTCACCTAAAGTCATTTCACCGTTAATATGTTCGCCCGGCAAAGGTTCAAATTGAGAGTATTGATCAGCCAGCTTTTTAGTACGAACTTTAAATTCTTCCAGATCTTTTGCTGTCCACCAATCTCTTAGTACTCCGTCACCATCTGATTTAGCGCCCTGATCGTCAAAACCATGGCCCATTTCATGGCCTATGACGCCGCCAATACCGCCATAATTTACCGCATCATCTGCTTCCATATTAAAGAAAGGAGGTTGTAGTATGGCCGCCGGGAAGACGATTTCATTCATGCCTGGGTTGTAATAAGCATTCACCGTTTGAGGAGACATATGCCATTCAGTTTTATCAATCGGCTTACCGAGTTTGTCGATTTCTCGATGATAAGCAAACAATGAAGCGCGCTTATAATTACCTGCTAGATCACCCGCATCGATTTCCAGAGCACTATAATCACGCCATTTATCAGGATAGCCGATTTTTGGAGTGAATTTAGCCAATTTTTCTAACGCTTGTTTTTTGGTTTCTTCACTCATCCAATCTAACCCGATGATGGCCTCTTTGTAGGCTGCTCTAAGATTTTCAACCAGTTTAATCATTCGTTCCTTGGCTTCAGGTTTAAAATGTTTTTCAACATAAATCTTACCGACGACTTCTCCGAGCAAGCCATTAACGGAATTGACGCCACGTTTCCAACGAGCTTCTTGTTCCGGAGTGCCGCTTAATTTAGTGGAATAAAAATCAAAATTTTGTTTGTCAATATCTTCACTTAAAATTCCAGCGGCGGAGTTGATCAAAGTCCACTTGAAATAAGTTTTCCAATCTTTGACGGATGTATCAGTAAATAATTTCGAGAATTTTTCAAAATAACTTTTTTCGCGAATGATGACACTGGCTTCTTTGGAAAGACCAGCATGTTTCATGTAAGCATCCCAATTAAAATTGGAAGTCATTTCCGACAGTTTGCTAAGTTCTACTTTGTTGTAAGTCTTAGAGCGATCTCGTCGTTCTTCACGTGTCCAATGGAGATTGGCAATGGCTGTTTCCAAGGCCATGATTTTTTGAGCTTTATCGGCGCTATCTTTCAATCCTGTAAGTGCGAGCATTTTTTCTAGATGGATGACATAATCAGCGCGTAGCGCCACCGATTTTTCATCGTCTTTAAAATAGTACTTCTTATCGGGTAGACCTAATCCTGATTGGGTGAAGAAAGTAATGTAACTGGTCGGATTTTTTGAATCATTATCCACCCAAAAAGCAAAGGGCGCTGTGGTTCCAATGATTTGGGTTTCAGCGAAATAAACGGATACATCATCGTGGCTAGCGATAGCATCAATTTTTTCAAATTCAGGCATTAATGGGGATGCACCTAACAGATTAAGCTTTTCAACATTCATAAAGCTGCGGTATAGATCGCCTACTTTTTGTGCGTCAGAGCCTTTTTCAACATTTTTCAATTTCGATGTTTCTTCGATGATGGCCTTAACATCACGGCGAGATTTATCTCTTAGAGCCGTGAAAGAGCCATAGGTTGATTTATCGGATGGAATTTCTGTTGTATCCAACCACGTACCATTCACGTAACGATAAAAATCATCTTGTGGGCGAACGGCTTTGTCCATATGCGCCAGTTCAATACCTGATGTTAACGGAGCAACTTCAGTTTTTTCGGCTTTTTGGTTTTGAACGGATGTCTCATTGGAGGGATCTTGTTGCCCACATGAGGCAACAAAGGCGAGGCATATCGCACTCGTAATCAGTTTTTTTTTGTTGAGCTTGGTTTTCACAAGGATCTCCCTTATAGCTAGTAATTATTATGATTTTGAACCTAAATTGAATTAAATTGCGCTACTACAATATTGAATTAGGATCGTAATGTATCCAAAATCAAGTGAGATATCGCATTAGCCTAGCATGAGAGCATATTTACTGTTGCAAATGCAAGTTATTGGCGCTATAAATAGTTACTGAATGTTAAACAGTGCCGTATTCAAGGTCATTGTAAGCGAAACGTTCAACAATCAGTGCAGGTGTTTAAGATGTCAGGCATAAATAAGTCAAATTTAATATAGAGTATAGAGAATGAGCAATAAAATAAAAACTTACGAAACCATTGATGTTGGATTATTGGTTTCACTGCCAAATCCATCTTCTGCAGCTTATGAGATTAAGGTGAAAATTCCGGAATTTACCTTTTTAGGGGTTGGTGAACAACCTGACTTTGCACAAATTTATCTGACTTTTTATCCTAGAAACAAAATCATTGAATTAAAAGCGCTTAAATTTTATGTTTATCAGTTGCGCGATATCGTTGTTTCTTATGAGCGATTGATTAATATCATCTACGACCAACTGATGGAAACTTATGAACCTGATCGATTAAGACTAGTAATGCATTGTAACCCCAGAGGGGGAATTAGTTCTCATTTGACCATTGATTCTGATTGGAAGAGCCGAGGTGGTAAAGAGAAATATAAAGACTGGATTGGTACATCGGATGAGTGGATGCGATTGGATTGATATTTACCTTTGTCCCGAGACTAACTGAATGTATGTAATCCTATCTCCATCACTAGCTGAGAAGGCTGTCTAGAATACAGGCAGCGCTTTCACCGCATCATTGGCAAAGAATATTGTTACCGGGTGTTTAATATTTTAACGACTGGGCTTGATCGGGATCACTTCTGCCATGCTATCTTTACGCTTAAATATAGTGCGAACTGAGGGATTTGAAGAGATATTGATTTCAATGCCGTAATAATAAAGCTCTGAATTTTCGAATAGAGACTGCATACGGCCAGATTTATTGAGCGAAATGATAATAAATTTTATCAATTGTTGATCGTTTAACTCGGCTAATAATTGATCTTGATGTTGTTGGCTAATGGGCTCTAATTGCTTGAAATGAGGGGTTATTTTTTGCTCGGCGCCAAATTCTACGTCCAATTGCTCCATTCGATAACCGGCTCTTGTAAACAGGGGTTCGGCTTCGTTAAGGCTAGAGATTATCGCTTTTAGCTTGTTGGACGATAGATTGGACAAAAGGCTGTCTGACTCAGGTTTGGATGATAGATCATCCGTGTGAGGAGCTTTCTTAGTATCTTTGTTAAAAAATCGACTAAACATGAGGGTAAACCACCTGCATAAATGTTCGTACTTCAACTATCACTCTATCACGATGAGAATTTTTTAGTCAAATTCTTAGTAAGAAAAGTAGACCTAGTTCACCTAGTCCCTTCACCGGGACTTTAACTAGTCAAATCCCTGTGAAGGGGGCTAGCGGCAAGAATGTTAAGTTCTTTGTTAGTGAATTCTAGTTAACCTTAACTCTTATCCTGAGTTGAGGTTAGTTAGCCATTACCAAAAGTTATTCCCTAATAGCGATTAATTAGTAGTTAATCAAACTCAATAAAGCCAATATTCTAATCAAGTATTAATCTTCGAATAGAATATCGTGAACAAGAAAGCCAACTTTCCAGTAAATGTCCAGCCCGTTTCAGTTGAATGGTTAAATACTGTGAACGCTTTTGATAGTCAAGAGCTTTTGTGGTTAAGCGGTTACTGCAAGGGTTTGGTAAAAGGTCGAAGTGACCAGTCATTTGAACCGTTAGATAGTTCGGTTATCAACCAGTCAAAAGCAAGTCAGTCTAACAATGTACCCTTGAAAACTCTTGTTCTTTATGGTTCGCAGACTGGCAATTCGCGGAGGATTGCTGAATTACTTTTTGATAATTTAGACAAAATTAGTGTACCAGTAGATCTAGTCAACGTAAGTGATTTTAATCTCAAGAATTTGGCTCTTTACCCAATTATATTATTAATTATTTCCACTCATGGGGAAGGTGAGCCACCGGATGACGCAATTGATTTTTATGATTTGATTAACAGTCAACGAGTACCAAAACTAGATAATACTCAACATGCGGTCTTTGGGCTTGGTGATTCTAGCTATGAATTTTTTTGCCAAACAGGAAAAAAATTTGATAAGGCTCTGATTAAGCTTGGCTCTAAATCGTTAATTGAGCGTGTAGATTGCGATCTTGACTATGAAGTAAAGGTCAAACAATGGATCAACCGGTTAGTCGAAAAAATGACAGCGCTTGCATCGCTAGATGAGCTAAGTTTTAGCGATGGAAACGACTTAGATAAGATTGATACTCCGCTAGACGGCGCTCAATATACAAAAGAAAATCCGTTGACGGCAACGATCTTGTCGAATCAAAAAATAACTGGCAAGGGATCGAGTAAGTGTATTCATCATATTGAAATGTCTTTGGAAAATTCAGGTATACAATATTTGCCAGGTGATTCGATCGGTGTTTGGGCAAAAAATAATCTACAGCTAGTTGATGGAATTTTGAATTTGACCAGTTTGGATGGCGAAGAGTTTGTATCAATTAAAAATGATTCAAAATCGTTAAGGTTGGCGTTGCTCGAAAACTTTGAAATTACCTTAATCAATAAGGATTTTATTGGCTCCTATAGTGAACTTGTTGCGCTCACAAATAAACAGGATGCGGAGAAATTACTTGAAACAATACTACCGGATTATTCATCCTATATTAAAAACCATCAGATCATTGATGTAATTGCATTGGCTCCGATCCCATTAAAAGCGCAGAAGTTAGCGGATTTATTAAAACCCATAAAACCACGAATTTATTCGTTATCATCGAGTCTTGAGTCGAATGAAAAGGAAGCCCATATTACTGTCGGACTTAAAGAGACTTTTAATGATAATGCTATTCGTCGTGGTGTTGCCAGTGAATTTTTAATTGAAAGACTTGAAGAAAATGAAGAAGTTTTGGTTTTTGTTGAGCACAATAAACGATTCAAATTACCTGCTGATGATCAGCCTATCATTATGATTGGGCCGGGTACCGGCATTGCGCCTTTTCGTGCTTTTTTACAACAGCGTAATCATCGTTTGGCAAGTGGAGAGAATTGGTTGTTTTTTGGTAACCCCCATTTTAATACTGATTTTCTCTATCAATTAGAATTGCAAAAATATTATCAGCAAGGATTGCTGACTCATCTTGATTTGGCTTTTTCCCGCGATCAGAAAGAAAAAATCTATGTACAAGAACGGTTATTAGATAATGCGACGAATATTTGGCAATGGATAGAGAATAAAAAAGCCACTTTATATGTTTGTGGCGACATGAATCGAATGGCCAAAGACGTTGAACATGTTTTATTAAAAATTATTTCAGAACAAGGTGATAAGTCTACTAAGCAAGCAAAAGACTATTTAAAAATACTTAGAAAAGAAAACCGCTACCAAAGAGATGTGTATTAATATGCCTGTAATAGAAAAGTCTAAAAAAAAACCAATTAATCAAACACGTTATGACGCAGCGACACATTCTGATGTTGAAAAAATTAAAATCGAAAGTCATTATCTGCGAGGGACTATTACTCCAAGTCTCAATAACCCAATCACTGGAGCGGTGGCTGATGATGATTTAATGCTGATTAAATTTCATGGAATTTATCAACAGGATGATCGTGATATTCGTCATGAAAGGCGTAAACAAAAACTGGAGCCTCTCTATTCATTTATGATCCGAGCGCGAGTGCCGGGCGGCGTAGCCACTTCAAAGCAATATATTCAAATGGCTGATTTAGCAACTCATTATTCTAACGAAAGTTTGCGTTTAACAACTAGACAAGCTTATCAATGGCATGGGGTTTTTAAAAGAAACTTAAAGACCACTATCGCGGGGATCAATCAGTCGATGTTAGATACGATTGCGGCTTGTGGGGATGTTAATCGCAATGTAATGAGTAATCCTTTGCCAGAAACATCTCAAATTCACACAGAAGTTTATGATTGGTCTAGGAAAATAAGTGAATACTTATTACCAAAGACGAAGGCATACCATGAAATCTGGTTGGATGGAAAAATGGTTGAGTCAACTCAAGAGCCGCTATACGGCGAAACTTATTTGCCGAGAAAATTTAAGATCGCTATTGCGATCCCTCCTTTTAATGATGTTGACGTGTATGCCAATGATCTAGGTTTTATTGCGATTATAGAACAGGATCAATTAGTAGGGTTTAATGTTCTAGTTGGTGGTGGTATGGGAAGTTCTCATGGTGATAATTCGACCTATCCAAGGATCGCTAATCTGATAGGTTTTTGCTCACTTGAACAAATGTTGGCGGTGGCCGAAAATGTGGTTAAAGTCCAACGTGATTTTGGCAATCGAGAAGTACGCAAACATGCACGTCTTAAATATACCATTGATCGATTAGGGATTGATGAGTTTAAAAATAAATTATTTGCTTATCAGGGTTTTGAATTGTCACAAGCGAAACGCTTTGAGTTTGTTCACAATGCTGATCGTTATGGCTGGATGCAAGATGAGAATGGTTTATGGCATCTAACTTTATATATCCATAGTGGCAGAATTATCGACTCTGTAGGAAGTAAGCTATTCAGTGGTTTGTTAAAAATCGCAAAAATACATGATGGTGAATTTCGGATTTCGCCCAATCAAAATATGGTTATTAGTTATATTCAACCGGAAATCAAGCCAAAAATTGAAGCGTTATTACAAGAGAATAACATTAGTATTGGTGAAAAGGAAAGCCCAACTCGATTAAATTCTCTTGCTTGCGTTGCCTTTCCAACTTGCTCTTTAGCAATGGCGGAGGCGGAACGTTATTTACCAAGTTTTATTACTAAACTTGAAATATTGCTCGATAAATACGGTTTAAAGGAACAACCTATTAACGTACGGATGACCGGTTGCCCTAATGGTTGCGCTCGCCCTTTTCTCGGTGAGATTGGTCTGGTTGGTAAAGGTCCTGGAAAATATAACCTTTATTTAGGCGCAAGCCATAATGGTGATCGATTAAATAAAGTCTACCGTGAAAATATTAATGAGCGGTCTATATTGCAAGAACTTGAACCGATTATTAAAGACTATTCAGAAGGTCGTAAATTAGGCGAATCATTCGGTGATTTTGTAATCCGTAATCAGACGGTTAAAGCGGTTAACAATGGTCTTGATTTTTATTTTTAGGAATTGATAATGTTAGAAAATTTATCTTCATTATTCTCAGAACCAGAACTTACAGAGCCAGAATTTGCAGAATCTGACCCTACAACCTCAGGAGCTATAACAGTGTTTGAGCAATCGTCTCAATTGGAATTAGACGAAGTAAAAATGGTAAAAGTGAACCGAAATCTTGAAAAGATGACAGCCATTCAGAGAATTGAATGGTCGCTTAAATACCTACCATCCCAATTTGCATTGTCTTCCAGTTTTGGCGTTCAGTCTGCGGTAAGTCTGCATATGTTGACTCAAATCATACCGGATATTCCGGTTATTTTAATTGATACTAATTACCTTTTTCCTGAAACCTATCAGTTTATAGAAATGTTAACTGGCAAGCTTGATTTAAACTTGAAAGTATATCGCGCCGACTTGAGTAGTGCATGGCAGGAAGCACGGTTCGGCCGATTATGGGAAAACGGGATAGACGGATTAGACCAATACAACCAAATAAACAAAGTGAGGCCAATGGACGACGGTTTAGATGAACTTAATATTCAGACTTTGTTTGCCGGAATTATGCGCAGCCAGTCTGAAAGCCGTTCACAGGTTGCTACTTTGCAACGGGTGCGAGGTCGCTTGAAAGTTCATCCACTTATTGATTGGAATAAACGAGAAATTCATCAGTATTTAACTAAGCATAAACTACCCTACCATCCGTTATGGGAAAAAGGATATGTATCGATAGGCGATGTGCACAGCACTAAACCGTTAACACTGGGTATGACTGAAGAACAAACTCGCTTTGGCGGTTTAAAAAGAGAGTGTGGTTTGCATGATGACCACCTGTCTGGATTATAAAAAATAGGGAAAAGGCCAAAAAATAATTTCACCACAGAGAAAATCAAAAAAACGACAGGTCCTATTGAAAATCAATGGCTTTTGCCAAAGGAATGTTTTCGACATTTTACTTTCTAGTCTCTGTACTCTCCTTGCCTCAGTAGTCATAACCGTTTTGATTCTGATTTTGCGCTTAATCTAAATATGCCACATTTGATGCATTGGCAGGCTAGTTTTTTTCTTATTTTCTCTATTATTTTGAGCAGAGTCATTTTGTTTAAACAGATACTGGTTGACTTTTTCTCTGCTCAGATGAGGAGCAAATAATTCGATAAAACAGAACATGTAATTGCGCATCAATAAATTTTTATTAAAAGCCAGCCAAGTGGTGCAGCGAGGTAAAAGGGTTTTGGTCGAATAACCAATTAAGTCATGATCAAGCTTTGGATCAAACGCCATTTCTGCCACAATACCAATACCAATATTTTTTCTGACATAGGTTTTGATTACATCAGCGTCTCGGGCAGTGAATACTATATTAACTTTAAGTTTTTCAGTCTGCATGGCTTTCACCAATCCAGAGTTTCCGCTACTCGGTTCTTTGTAGGTGACAATGGGATATTTTGCGATATCTTGTAGCGTCAGTTTTGTCAGATTACCCAGTTCATGGTCCTGTGGAAATAACACCACCCGGTCCCATTCATAACAGGGAATTTTGATAATATCAGGATGCAATGTTTGATTATCGGAAGCAATCGCAAAATCAATCTTTTGCTCCAGTATTAGTTGCATAATATGATCGACGGAAGAATGTTGGATATCGATGGCTAAATTAGGGTAGCGTTGATGAAAGCGAGTTAAAACCGTCGGCAATACATATTTGGCTTGAGTCTGTGTGGTTGCCAAGTGAAAAGCGCCGTGTTCTACCTGATTCTTATTATCAGAAAGTCGTTTAATATTTTCGACTTCTTGTAGTGCTTTGCGGGCATGTTGAACCACTCGTTCTCCGGTTGTGGTTAGTCCCACCAATTGTTTGCCACTTCGCTCAAATATACGTAAATCGAGTTCTTCTTCCAGTAATTTTAACTGTTTGCTGATCCCAGGTTGTGAGGTATAAATGCGCTCTGCAGCAGTGGTAATGTTGAAACTGTTTTCAACGATTGCCAGTAAATATTTTAGCTGTTGTAATTTCATTGGTGTTTGTCATAATCCTGACACTTTGAGAGATTTTAAATTCAAATGTTTTGGTCATATTATCTAAAGACCATTGTAATGTAGCACTAGCATTCAACAATAGCTATTCCAATTGGTTATTATGCAAGAAGCAACGTGTATTTCTAATTGAAAGAGTAAAATGTTCTGATAGCCATTACTTGAATCCAGCGGGTTATTTTAAAGAGACATAAAAGGAGGTTGTAGGTATTTAATAATGAACCAAACTGATATTAATCCAGAGACAACACAGTCAATACTGACAAGCCGGTTTCAGTTAGTCGGGCAAAGTCGGAGTAATGATTTTAACCGTCAGGTTATCGCAAATGCAGGCAGGGTCTTTTTAGTCGGAGCTGGACCGGGAGATCCGGAGTTATTAACTCTAAAGGCGTACCAATTACTTCAGTCAGCGGATGTTATCTTTTATGATTCATTGATCAGTGATGAAATATTAGCCATGATCGGTCCAAATGTGAAGCGAATCCATGTTGGAAAACGAGCCAGCTGTCATATTGCCAGTCAGGCTCAAATAAATAGCTGGTTGATTGAATATGCACAAAAAGGATTGATGGTAGTTCGATTAAAGGGTGGAGACCCTTTTATTTTTGGCCGCGGCGGTGAAGAATTACAAGCACTTAACAAGCATCAAATCCGTTTTGAAGTGGTACCTGGTATTACAGCCGCGTCCGGATGTGCTAGTTACGCAGGGATACCACTAACTCATCGGAATTTTGCCCAGACAGTACGATTGATTACGGCGCATCAAAAAGAAGATGAAACGATTGATTGGCAGAGTTTAGCCACTGAAAAACAAACACTGGTTTTTTATATGGGTTTATTACGAAATAAAGTCATTTCAGATTCACTGGTTGCAAATGGTTTAAGTCCGAAAACACCAGTGGCTGTCATCGAAAATGGTACCCGTAGAGAGCAGCGAGTTTTTATTGGACAGCTCGATCAACTTTCAGAACTGGTAGAAAAAAATGAAATACAAATGCCTGCATTAATTTTGGTCGGTGAAGTCGTTACCCTGTCAAAACAGTTGGCGTGGTTTAATATCGATGAAACGGCTAAGAATATCAGTGAGAAGAGGGCGCAAGCGCTAACAACCTAATATTAAGTTATTATTTTTTAGAACCTAGAACCTAGAACCTAGAACCTAGAACCTAGAACCTAGAACCTATTCATACAAAGAGGAATCATTATGATCCATCATTCAATCTTGGACACGATTGGCAAAACGCCTATCATCAAAATAAATCGTTTGGCACCCGGCCATGTTAATATGTTTGTTAAAGCGGAATTTTTTAATCCACTCTCTTCGGTAAAAGATCGACTGGCGTTTGCTATAATTAATGATGCTGAACAAAAGGGACAATTGGAAAAAGGTCAAACGGTGGTAGAAGCGACCTCTGGTAATACCGGTATTGCACTGGCCATGGTTTGTGCAGCAAAGGGCTACCCTTTTGTGGCGGTAATGACAGAAACCTTTTCAGTCGAGCGACGTAAAATTATGCGTGCTTTAGGGGCCAAAGTAGTGTTAACACCTGCAGCGGAAAGAGGTACTGGTATGGTAAAATTCGCTGAAGAATTAGCTGAAAAAAATGGTTGGTTTCTTGCCAGTCAATTCAATAATCCGGCTAATCCAGAATACCATCGCAATACAACCGCACCAGAAATATTAATCGATTTTGCGGGCTTGCCGCTGGACTATTTTGTTAGTGGTTATGGAACGGGTGGAACGATTACTGGTGTGGGTGAAGTTCTTAAGATCGCACGTCCAGACATCAAAGTCATCGCCACCGAGCCAGAAGGCGCTGCGCTACTAAAAGGTAAAGAATGGCAGCCCCATAAAATTCAAGGCTGGACCCCTGATTTTGTTGCGTCGGTCTTAAATCGAGAAGTGATCGATGAAATTTTACCGGTGACTGATTTAGAAGCTAGAGATACGGCTTTAGAGTTGGCAGCCAAAGAAGGTCTCTTTTGCGGTATCTCTGCTGGTGGCACCTTTGCAGCTGCATTGAAAGTCGCTAAAAATGCGCCAAAAGGCTCTTCGATCCTAGCCATGTTACCGGATACCGGAGAGAGATATTTGAGTACTTTTTTGTTTGATGATATTGCGGAAGGCTCCGATGAGCTGTAGATTGTTTGTTATTGATTTTAAGGTAATGATCAGGCCGTTAAAAGCGTTGAATTTGATTCATTCTCATATGGAAAAAATGTTGGAAAAGCTGAGCGAAGGATGAGATTTTTTAACGCAATGTGTGTAATATAGCGCTCCACTCACTTGCAATCAATCAAATATCTTTATGTCTTTAATCCGAGGCGACAACCTCAGCTTGGCCTATGGCCCCCAGATTTTATTAGACAATACCTCTTTTGTGGTCGAAGAGGGGCAAAAAATCTGTCTGATTGGTCGGAATGGTACCGGTAAATCAACCTTACTAAAACTCATTTGTGGTGAAGTGATGCCCGATGACGGTTTGATTAACCGCTCTCGTCACCATCGAGTTGGATTTTTACCCCAGGCACTACCCGAAAAAACAGAACAATCCATTCGAGCCTTCGTTGAATCTGGTTTGGCAGAGGTCAAAAAGGCGGTGGATGAATATCAGGAATTGATTGTTAAGGACCATCTATCAGCAAAGCTAGAGTCTTTGGAAGAAATTATTAATGCCAATGATGGTTGGACAATCGATCAGCGTGTTGAACAAACGCTTTCTCGATTGTCGCTTGGTGGCGATATTAAAATGGCAAACTTATCCGGTGGTTGGCGTCGTCGAGCTGCGCTAGCCAAAGCTTTGGTCCAGGAACCTGATTTGTTGATTTTGGATGAACCCACCAACCATCTTGATTTGACCAGCATTCACTGGCTTGAAGAGCAATTGCTCAAGTTTAAAGGGGCATTGTTATTTGTTTCACATGACCGTCACTTTGTTAATAAAATCGCTGATACCATTATGGAATTAGATCGTGGTCATCTACGTCTTTACCCCGGCAATTACCAAGCTTACCTTGAATTAAAAGCGCAACAACTAAAAGATGAAGAAAAAACCAACATGGAGTTTGACAAGCGCCTTGCTAACGAAGAAAAATGGATCAGACAAGGAATAAAAGCAAGACGAACGAGAAATGAAGGTCGAGTGCGCGCATTAAAGAAAATGCGCCAGGAACATTCAGAACGTCGCAATGTGATTGGAAACGTCAATTTAAAAGCGAGTGTTGCCAAACAAGGCAGTAAAATCATTGCAACCATGGAAAACCTACAGGTTGGATTTGATAAGCCACTGATAGCACCTTTGTCATACATTATTCAAAAAGGTGACAAAATTGGCATTTTGGGTGATAACGGTTGCGGTAAGACGACTTTCATTAAGACGTTCTTAGGGCAAATCCCCGTCTTTAGTGGATCATTTACCGCCAGCGAGAATATAGAGGTTGCTTACTTTGATCAGTTAAGAGATGGCATCGAACTGCAAAAAACAGTGTCTGATAACATTGCCGATGGTAAAGATTTTGTTCTTGTCGACGGGCAAGAAAAACATGTTATCAGCTATATGGCTGATTTTAATTTCACTCCCGATCGAGTCAGAGCGCCAGCTCACTCATTGTCTGGTGGAGAAATTAATAGACTACTATTGGCGAAGCTTTTTACCAGGCCAGCTAACCTTTTTATACTAGACGAACCAACCAATGATCTTGACGTCGAAACGTTAGAAATTTTAGAAACGATGTTGGTTGAAATTAGCGCGACGGTCATTATCATAAGCCATGATAGAGCCTTTTTAGATAATTGCTGTAGTGAATTGTTGGTGTTTGATAACCAGTTGCCATCATTGGGCAAAAGCTGCAACGATTCATTCAAAGATCTCTATCAAGTCATTGAAATCACTGGTGGTTATCAAGACTGGAAAGATTATTTTGAGCAAATGATGCCAAAAGAAAGCAAGGCGGAGCGTAAGGCCGCTAACAAAGCATCTTTATTGCTCAATAAAACCACAAAAGAGAAAAAATTGTCTTATAAAGATCAAAAAATGTTGGATGAGTTACCGGTTGTGATCGAAAAACTTGAACAACAGATAAGTGATTTCGAACAGCAGATGTCGCGGTCTGATTTTTATAACGATGCTGTTAAATCTGCTGAAGTGTTGGCTCAATTTGAATCTGTTAAGAATGAGCTGGATAACGCGTATGCTAGCTGGGATGATTTGGAAGCTAAAAAGAGCTGATCCAACTCCCATCTTTGTAAAGGAGAGGGGGAAACTGAGATAAGGTACTAATAGAAGGTACTAATTTCAGTTTGGTTTTTTCTCCCATAGAGGCGATAATGGCCGTCCATTTAGAAAAAATACCCTAAATGCTATTTTTGAGGATTTTGATAGCTTTGAGGATTTTGATAGTTTTGAGGGCAATGAATGATTAAATTGTATGGTTACTGGCGTTCGACTGCGGCATATCGAGTGCGATTAGCGCTGAATTTAAAACAAGTGTCATACTCTCAACAATCGGTTCATCTGGTGAAGGATGGCGGTGAGCAGTATAAGAAGGAATATCAATCAATTAATCCACAAGGGTTGGTACCAAGCTTAGTGGATGATGGTATTACCATTGGGCAATCATTGGCTATTTTGGAATATCTGGAAGAGAAATACCCGCAACGGTCGCTTTTGCCCACTACCCTAGCGGAAAGAGCTGTTACGCGACAATTATGCCAAATTATCGCTTGCGATCTTCATCCATTAAACAACTTACGAATTTTGAAATATTTGTCCAACGAGTTAAAAATCAGCGATGCAGATAAATCAAAATGGTATCATCATTGGTTAGCGCAAGGGTTTAATGCTTTTGAAAAATTACTTGCCAAAAATGATTTTACGGGTCCTTATTGCCTCGGTGGGGAACTATCTATGGCTGACGTTTGTCTTATACCGCAAATATATAATGCTGATCGTTTTGATTTTTCGATGGATGCTTATCCTATATTGCAGGAAATTAATCATAACTGTCTCAAGTTAGAGCGTTTTCAGGATGCTATTCCAGAAAATCAGCCGGATGCTGTTTAGTTAGCATTGCCCAAATTCATCTACAATATTAAATTAAGAAGTAAATAAAATATGTCCATTTTTATATGTAAACGAAAAAGCGCAACTATTGTATTGACAATCATTATGAGTTGTTTTTCTGGGATTAGCCTAGCAGCTGACCTTTACCAAGTGATAGATCTCGGTAAGCTCGGGGAGGTTTTGAATGATGAGACTATGCGATCCGCTGAAGCTTTTTCGATTAATGATTCAGGCTATATTGTGGGTAACGCTAGTGATGAAAATCCTGGGACCCACGCTTTTATTTATCAAAATAATAGTATGACGGAACTCGGCTATTTGGAACACTTCGTCTTAAGTACTACAAAACCGAAAGTTCCAATAGAAGAGCCTAGTAGTTTTGCTTTTGGACTGAACGATCTATATGCAGTGGGCTATTCGTTAGAATCAGAAGTAACAGAAATCACAGCGGCAGACCAAAGTATTTCTTATACAATTTCTAATACTGAATGGGCATTATTTTATGATATTAGTAATTTAGCCATTAATAGAATTCCACAATTTGTACCCGATGCACCTCAAAATGCAAGGGCTGTTGCTATTAACAATAATAATTTGGTTGTAGGAACCGGTTTATTTGATCCGGCTGATGGCAACGATACTGATGGCAACGAGTTAACCGGTTTATATCGACGTGGATTTTTTTATAATATCGATACTGATTCGTTGCTGATGGTCGCTCCTCTCGAAGGGGTAAATTCCAAAAGGAACATCCGATTGAGGGCGGTGAATGATACGGGTCTCGCTGTTGGTTTATCTGGGCTAATTGTCGATGAGGTTGGTTCAGTAGAAGTCGTTTTGGTTGATGTTAATGATCCCGAAACAGTTGAAAAAATTGAAATTTTTGGTAAAGGTAGTCAAACGCCGTGGGCCATTAACAATGCTGGCAAAATTGTTGGTTTCGCCATAAACAATTCAAAAGTATTGGAAGCGTTTGTTTATGATACTGAAATTGATACCGTAACAGGGCTTGGTTTTTTAAATGATAAATTTAAAGATTCTGAAGCTTTTGATATTAATGAATCCGATCAAATCGTTGGACTTTCTCAAGTACAGAATTCTCCAAGTGTTTATCATGCATTTTTATATGAAAATAATACTCTTAAAGATATCAATAAACTCATTTCGTGTGAGGATTCTTCCGCCTGGCAACTAAATGAAGCTCGCTCGATCAATGATTCTGGTGTTATAACCGGAACTGGCGTATTTGAGGGGGAAATACGTGCTTATATGCTGATGCCTATCGCTGGTAGCGCGCCAAACTGTGGGGATGATAGTTCAGGAGATAGTGGTTCTGTGCCCGTTATAAGCGTACTGTTGTTAACGATACTAGCTTGGGGGCGACGCAAAAATCAATCATCGTTAATTTGAATCTAGACATCTCTACATATTGGGATAATTCGGTCCACCAGCCCCTTCTGGAGTTACCCAAGTTATATTCTGGCTCGGATCTTTGATGTCACACGTTTTACAATGTACACAATTTTGTGCATTGATTTGAAAACGTGGTTTATTGCCTTTATCATCCAAAATCACTTCATAAACACCCGCAGGACAATATCGCTGTGCAGGCTCATCAAAGTCTTTGAGATTAACTTCTATCGGAATATTATTATCCTTAAGTTGTAAATGAACCGGTTGATCTTCTTCGTGATTAGTGTTGGAAATAAAAACCGAACTTAATTTATCAAAGGACAAAATGCCATCCGGTTTTGGGTAGTTTATCGGCGAGCAATCGGAGGCCTTTTTCATTTGAGAGTGATCGGGATTTTTATCGGTTAGCGTCCAAGGAAGTCGTCCATTACAGATATTGATATCGATAAAACAATAAGCGGAACCTAATATATTGCCCCAACGGTGTTGAGCTGGGCCAAAATTTCGTTGCATGTGTAGCTCCTTGTAAGCCCAAGAGTTTTTGTAGTGAGTGGTAAAGCTATCGAGCTGTTTAACCGGTTCTTGCTGACTGAGCGCTTCAGCAATTGATTCTGCGGCAATGATACCGGATTTCATGGCGGTGTGAGAGCCTTTGATTTTGGCAAAATTTAATGTACCAGCCTCATCGCCAATTAATAAGCCACCGGGAAATACCATTTTCGGTTGGGATTGTAATCCACCTTTGACGAGTGCTCGTGCACCGTAAGAAATTCGCTCTCCACCTTTTAAGTATTGGCTAATTTTAGGATGATGTTTGTAGCGTTGAAATTCATCGAAAGGGCTCAGATGCGGATTTGTATACGATAAATCAACAATAAACCCAACCGCGACCTGACTATCTTCAATGTGATATAAAAATCCACCGCCATGACTTTTGGATTCAGACATGGGCCAGCCAGCACTATGAACCACTTTACCTAAATGGTGTTGTTTCGCTGGTATTTTCCAGATTTCCTTAATACCAATTCCATAATGTTGAGGTTGTTTTCCCTCATCGAGTTTGAATTGGCTAATTAGCCGTTTACCAATGTGGCCACGGCAACCTTCGGCAAAGACTGTGTATTTTGCATGTAATTCCATCCCCGGCATGTAACCATCTTTTTGTGAACCATCTTCGGCGACACCCATATCGCCGGTCAAGATGCCTTTGACGCTACCATCTTCGTGGAAAATGGCTTCACTGGCAGCGAACCCAGGAAAAATTTCGACTCCAAGCGCCTCGGCTTGCTCGGCTAGCCAGCGGCATAAGTTGCCTAAACTGATAATGTAGTTGTCATGATTATGCATGGTCTTTGGAACCAATAAAGGGGGTATTTTTTGTGCTTTTGTTGCTGACTTCATTAGATAAACATCATCACCGCTGACTTCGATTTTGACTGGCGCGCCTTGTTCTTTCCAGTTGGGGAAAAGCTCAGCTAAAGCCCGAACTTCAAATACCGCACCAGAAAGTATATGAGCACCAACTTCTGAGCCTTTTTCAACCACGCAGATAGTGGTTTCTTTCTCCTGCTGTTTGGCTATTTGAGCGAGCTTGATTGCGGTGGACAGACCGGCAGGGCCTGCTCCGACGATGACGACGTCAAATTCCATCGATTCTCTTTCAATGGGGGGGTTATCCATTGCGGTTACTCCAATTGATTGTTGATTACAAACATTAATTGAGATTACAAGATTTAAAATTAATCCAGATTATTTTAGGTTAGGCGATTATACTGATCCAATGCCTTACATATCAATGATTCGCATCCCCATATAGTCTATGCTTATTGCGTTGCAGCTATTAGTCGTCATCAAATATTTTTATAGATGATATCGTTTTAAGTTGCGGCATTATACTCGATTTTTGTTGACGTTATAGGCATAAAGTAGCAAGATCTTGCTACTTTTATTCGCCATCATAGGTAGATACATGAAATTACTGGTAACCGTTAAGCGTGTGGTTGACTTTAATGTCAAAGTTCGCGTGAAAGATGATCATTCTGGAATTGAAACCGCGAATGTTAAAATGTCGATGAATCCTTTTTGTGAGATCGCTGTTGAAGAAGCGGTTCGTTTAAAAGAAAAAGGCATTGCGACTGAAATTGTAGTGGTGTCTATTGGTCCTGCCCAATGCCAAGAAACGTTAAGAACCGCCCTAGCGCTTGGCGCCGATCGCGCGATTTTGGTGAAAACAGATGAGGAAATTCAACCTCTGGCCGTGGCTAAAATTCTTAAAGAAGTGATAATCAAAGAAGCACCTGAGATGGTGATTATGGGTAAACAGTCTATCGATGGTGACAATAATCAATCTGGCCAAATGCTTGGTGCTTTGCTCGATTGGCCACAAGGAACTTTTGCCTCAGAAGTGAATATCGCTGACAATAAGGTGGCGGTTACTCGCGAAGTTGATGGGGGGTTGGAAACAGTTTTGCTCGATATGCCTGCAATTGTCACTACCGATCTTCGCTTAAATGAGCCACGATTTGCATCATTGCCCAATATCATGAAGGCAAAACGCAAACCATTAGAAGAAACCAGTCCAGCCGATTTAGGGGTTGATATTGCGCCGCGTGTAACCACTTTAAAAGTTGAGCCGCCAGCAGCAAGAAAGCCGGGAATTAAAGTAGAGTCAGTTGAAGAATTAGTTGAAAAACTTAAAAATGAAGCGAAGGTGATCTAATGTCTATTTTAGTGATTGCAGAACATAATAATCAAGATTTGAGCGCTACTACATTAGCGACGTTATCAGCCGCGGAAAAAATAAGTCGCGTAAACAATGCAGAAATCCACATTCTGATAATGGGAAAAGATTGTCAAAGTGTGGCGGAGCAATCGGCGGCTTGCGCTTCGGTCAAAAAAGTACTTAAAGCTGACGATGCAGCGCTAGAACATGCAACAGCGGAAAGTCTGGCCGCGATTGTGGTAGCAAATGCGGAAGGCTATACCCATATTCTTGCTAGCGCGACCACTTCCGGTAAGAATTTTATGCCAAGAGTTGGTGCAAAGTTAGATGTGCAACCTATCTCTGAAATAATCGAAGTCGAAAGTGCGGATACTTTTAAGCGTCCTATATATGCCGGTAATGCAATAGCGACGGTTCAATCTTCTGACTCAGTGAAAGTGATTACTGTTCGTGGAACAGGGTTTGACGCTGCCGATGCCACCAGTGGAAACGCTACCATTGAAGAGGTTGATTCTGCGGCTCATATATCCAGCCATTCAGTCTTTGTTTCACAGGAGTTAACGGTTTCTGAACGTCCTGAATTAACGGCTGCCAGCATCATTATTTCAGGTGGTCGAGGCATGCAAAGTGGCGATAACTTCCATTTATTAGAATCCATTGCCGACAAATTAGGCGCTGGGATCGGCGCATCACGAGCAGCGGTTGATGCGGGATTTGTACCCAATGATTATCAAGTGGGTCAAACGGGTAAAATTGTTGCTCCGGATCTTTATATTGCGGTTGGTATTTCTGGTGCTATTCAACATCTAGCTGGCATGAAAGACAGCAAAGTTATTGTTGCTATCAATAAAGATGAAGAAGCGCCGATTTTTCAGGTAGCGGATTATGGTTTAGTGGCTGATTTATTTAAAGTGTTGCCGGAGTTAAATGACGCGCTTTGAGCTAGCAATTTAGAAACTAAAGGCGCATTGGTGCATTTTTTCTAGGATTAACCATCAGTATTGTTTTCCTTTAAACAAAAAAAAGCCTGATAAAAAAACATCAGGCCTGGTAAAAGCTAAACTCGGCAGAGATTAGCAATTTTATTTCTTAGTTCTGCTCAATTGTCTTAGCCATCATTTTTTTCATCCACACTTAGAATCACCACAGCTAAGACAGGTCATGCAGCCATCCATCAAAATAGCTGCTTTAGTCATACATTTCATACACATTTGCGCTCCGTCAGGATAATCTGATGGAGCTTCTGAATCACCATTTTGCATAGCATCATATTCAGCCCGTTTTTCATCAACCAATTTTTGTTGATGTTCATCTAGGCCATCGTCAACTAGCAGGCCGATCATTGTTAAATGTGATTCGATGGCATCGCCGATTTCAGCCACCAATGAAGGCATGTATTTTCCACCAGGTTTAAAATATCCTCCTTTAGGATCAAAAACGGCTTTCAGTTCTTCAACTAAAAAAGTGCAGTCGCCGCCTTTTCTAAATACAGCAGAGATAACCCGAGTTAACGCCACAACCCACATAAAGTGATCCATGTTTTTCGAGTTTATAAAAATCTCAAATGGTCGGCGCAATTCATGTTCAGTACCTTGATTTAAAACGATATCATTAATCGTCATATAAAGTGCGTGTTCAGAAAGTGGGGTTTTGACTTTATAGGTCGAACCTAAAAGCATTTCTGGCCGCTTAACACTTTCATGCATTTGTACAATTTCGGCAGATAGCCTTTCTTTTGGTTTTGCCTCTGTAGTATTTTTGGTTTCAGCTTCGTCAGTCTTTTTGACCTTATAACCAACAATTGCTTGTTTAATTTGTTTTGCCATTTGTTTATCCATTCATTTTTTGCGATAGTTCTATTTTTATATAACACTCCTCCCTTCGAAAGAGGGTGATTTCATTTTACAGCTTGCCGTAATAACCTTCTTTTAAAGCATCAAAAAGATTAGCGGCTGTATGAGTTTCACCATCATATTCAACTTCTTCATCACCTTGTAAATCAATGGTTGAACCATCTTCAAGGGTAAACTGATAAGTCGTATTTTTTAGATCGTCTTCTTTCACCAATACACCCTGAAATACTTCAGGGTTAAAGCGGAAAGTCGTACAACCTTTTAGTCCCTGTTTGTAGGCGTAAAGGTAAATATCTTTAAATTCGTCAAACGGAAAATCTGTTGGTACATTGGCCGTTTTCGAAATGGAAGAATCAATCCATTTTTGAGATGCCGCTTGAATATCAACATGTTGAGTGGGTGTAATGGTTTCAGCAGTAATAAAATAATCCGGAAGTTGCTCGTCTTTTTTGTTAGAAAAAGGCATTGCTTTTTGATTAACCAACGCACGATAAGCTAGCAATTCAAATGAGAAAACATCAACTTTTTCCTTGCTCTTTTTACCTTGACGGATCACGTTTCGGGCATAGTGATGAGCAAAACTTGGTTCAATGCCGTTGCTGGCATTATTGGCTAAGGATAAGGAAATCGTTCCGGTCGGTGCAATGGATGAGTGATGAGTAAATCGCGCTCCTTGTTTGGCTAATGCTTCGACTAGCTCGGGTTCAACTTTAGCAATTTGCTGCATATAGCGGCTATATCTTGCATGTAATATTTTACCTTTTACCTTGTCGCCGACTTTAAAACCATCTTTTAACATTTCGGGTCTTTTATGTAGCATTTCACCGGTAACTTTAAATTCTTCTTCCATAATTGGCGCGCTGCCTTTTTCTTTACTGAGTTCCAACCCGGCTTTCCAACCTTCAATTGCCAGTACTCGAGTGACCCGATCGGTAAATTCGACAGACTCTTTTGATCCATATTTTTTGCACAACATCGTCATGGTGGAACCTAAGCCTAAGTAACCCATACCATGACGGCGTTTATCATTAATAGCTTCTCTTTGGCCGATTAGTGGTAAGCCGTTAATTTCTACCACGTTGTCTAACATGCGAGTGAAAATTTTGACAACCTTTTTGAATTTATCCCAGTCAAATTCTGCTTGCTCAGTAAAAGGGTTGTTGACAAATCGTGTCAGATTGATGGATCCTAATAAACAAGAACCATAGGGCGGCAATGGTTGTTCACCACAGGGGTTAGTTGCTCGAATATTTTCACAAAACCAGTTATTGTTTTTGTCATTGACTTGATCGATCAAAATAAAACCCGGTTCAGCAAAATCATAAGTGGAAGACATGATCAAGTTCCACAACTTGGAGGCCTTAATTGTTTTATGAATTCGGCAAGCAACCTGACCCACGCCATTAGTAATATAAGTTTCCGATACCGGCCATTCGCGCCAAACGACCTGAGTTTCATCGTTAGTATTAATATTATCTAATTCGATTTCTTTTTCGGTGAGAGGAAAGATTAACTTCCAGTCTTCATCTTTGATCACCGCTTGCATAAATTCATCGGTTATTAACAACGACAGATTAAACTGTCGAAGTCGGCCATCTTCTCTTTTTGCACGAATAAAGTCCAAAACATCAGGATGGCTAATATCAAAGGTGGCCATTTGAGCGCCACGCCGTCCGCCAGCTGATGAGACGGTAAAACACATTTTGTCATAGATATCCATAAAGGATAATGGACCGGAAGTGTAAGCACCTGCGCCAGACACATAGGCATCTTTTGGTCTTAGAGTCGAAAATTCGTAACCAATACCACAGCCTGCTTTTAGAGTCAGTCCTGCTTCGTGGACTTTTTCTAAAATATCATCCATGGAGTCGGTGATAGTGCCAGAAACGGTACAGTTAATGGTTGAGGTCGCGGGTTTGTGGGCTAATGCCCCGGCGTTAGACATAATTCGACCAGCAGGAATAGCGCCGTGCCTTAATGCCCAAAGAAAATCTTTGTGTACAGCATCTTGTTTATCTTCGTTTTCTACTTCGGCGATTGCTCTTGCTACTCGCTGGTAGGTTTCATCAATTGAACGATCGACTGCCTCACCATTTTTGCTTTTTAACTGATATTTTGTTTGCCAAATATCGACAGAGGTATTTTGAAAATTGATTTGGAAATTTTCGGGTAATTTTGCTTGCTTTAATGATGCTGTCATTAACAGTTTCCCTCTGAACATTGATATCCCCAATCATCAATCATTTCAATCGATCTCACTTGGAAATTATTTTAGTTATTGTGATGGTTAGTTATTGTATTTATAAAATATGGTTGACCTATAAAAAGGTATCATTTTACCTGTTATATTTAATTGGTAGTCTATCTAAAAAACAAACATTTTTTGTTTTATCTATGCGTAACTTTGTTAATAACCAGTGAATAAAGAGTATAAAAAGGGTGGATAACTAAATTTCTTTAGAAATCAACAATATACTATATCTGGTGGTTGCCTTGCCAATGAATACACAATATATAGGTGAAGCGGATTAATGTAAAGCACAATATGGGATATTTACTGCAAAAATAATCTGTATATAGGGGGTAGGTTTTGAAGGTGAAACATTGTTAACATTCTTAGCAATATCTTTGCAAAACATTACCAGAGAATTAATAAAATGATAAAGTGTACCAATCTTGTTGATTAATAAAATAGCGTGAGGTACTCAATGCAGGCAGTTCAGGTGGTACTCAAATTTGGTGGAAGTAGCGTAGCGGAGGTCGCTCACTGGCAAACTATCGCTAATCAAGTTCAATATCATCTATCTAATGGACGGCGCCCACTACTCGTATTATCAGCATTAAAAAACGTGTCTAATTTACTGGAGGCTTTGCTTCATCAAGCGCAAGCTGGAGTTCATCCCATTGCTATCACTCATTTAAAAGAGCTCCATTTTGGCTTTGCAAGCCAGTTGGGACTCAATCTTAATCAGGAGCTCAATCACTGGTTTGAGCAATTGGAATTGGATTGTTTGATCATTTACCAAGCGAAAATGATTCGCCCTAAATTACATGCAAGAATCTTGGCGATGGGGGAGTTATTGTCAACGACGATTGGAGCGGAATTTCTCAGAGGGCAGGGATTTAATGTGGTCTGGCAAGATGCTCGGGAGATCTTAAAGTCGACCAATCATTTTGATGAATGGCACCATTATACTAGTGCTGTTTGTCAATATCGTCATGACCCGGATATTTCAATCAAGTTAAATGACAAAATGGATAATAATGAAACAACTATCGTTACTCAGGGTTTTATAGCATCTGATTCAGCGAATGATACCGTGTTGTTAGGTCGGGAAGGATCGGATACTTCGGCGGCTTATCTGGCCGCCATATTAAGAGCTGATCACCTTGAAATCTGGACTGATGTAACGGGTGTTTTCAGCGCCAACCCTAGAGAAATTTCTGGCGCTCGTCAGTTAGCCCAGCTCAGTTACCAACAAGCACTATTGATGGCAAAATTTGGCGCAAAAATTTTGCATCCGAGAGTGATGCGACCGATGGAAGAAAATCAAATTCCGGTGACGGTTCGTTGTACGGGTCAACCGGATCATCCGGGAACGCTTATAAGCAATCTAAGTATGCCAGAAGTATCGGCTAAGGCTGTCGTTTACGAGTCAAACGTTACCCAGCTTGTGGTCAATAAATCTTTGTCACAGGAGCGAGTAAAGTCGATTTCCGAGCAACTAACTTCGCAAGGTTTTGATTCACTATTGGAGTGCAAGATTGCAGACCAGTATCATTGGGTCTTAAGCTATTCGAACAGTGACAAGGTGCAGCCGACGGATAGGGAATTGCTTAATATATTCGCTGATAAACGATTACTAGTAGCGACTCATTGCATTTTGATTACTTTGCTTGGAGAAGCATCCGATCAGGCATGGATAAATAATGCCATCGATTTAATCGATGGGCAATTACAGGAGAATATACTCGAAACCTATCTTAGTGAAAATCATGACAGATTGAGTTTATTGTTAAAGTCAGAAAATACTCTAATGCTCTGTCAGCGGCTTCACCATGAATTGATTGAATGA
>Ga0256845_1000209_pt1 | contig 55553 bp, 42 predicted proteins | sample RiftiametaG_FD_189101 | JGI IMG/M metagenome (GOLD analysis project Ga0256845, IMG submission 189101) | Tube worm associated microbial communities from hydrothermal vent at the East Pacific Rise, Pacific Ocean - Riftia | ecosystem: Host-associated > Annelida > Integument > Unclassified ...
TTTCAATTATTCATTATCAACTTATTATCGCATTTTTGCATTACATCATTGAACCATTGTATCATTGTATAATTATATCATTTTCTTCGTTGTTAATCCGGCCTCGACAAGCTCTCCGAAAAAATCGGAGTAAACTAGCCTCCGTGCTTATTTCTGCATCCTCCTGAGGCGGACAAGTTTTTGGCATTACTGCATTACTGCATTAAATAATTATATCATTGTATCATTGAATAATTGTATCATTAAATAACTTTCAACTTTTAACTCATTAACTCACCTTGCCAATTGCAAAAATACATCATTAATTGTCTCTACATCAAACTGTTGTTTAAGCTCCAGAGGTGTTCCCATAGCTTCTATGCGTCCGTCAACCATTATCGACAATCGATTGCAATATTCGGCTTCGTCCATATAGTGCGTAGTTACAAATACAGTGATACCCTTGTATGCTGCTTCGTAAATCATTTCCCAAAACTGTCGTCGTGTTATTGGGTCAACCCCGCTTGTGGGTTCGTCAAGAAACACTATTGACGGCTCGTGCAAAATGGCAACCGAAAAAGCAAGTTTTTGCTTCCACCCCAGCGATAGTGTTGAAATTAATCGCTTACGGTCTTCATACAATCCCAATTCTTTGAGTATGGCTGTTGCCGATTGCTTAAACTCTTTTGATGTAACTCCGTAAATGGCACTATAAAACCGCATATTTTCCCAAATAGTAAGGTCGTCGTAAAGCGAAAACTTTTGGCTCATATAGCCTATTTTTCGTTTTACCCTTTCGGGATATTTTTTCACATCAATACCTGCAACATTCACCTCTCCACTTGTTGGCACCGATAAACCGCAAAGTATTCGCATAGCAGTGGTTTTGCCTGCTCCGTTGGCACCAAGAAAACCAAATATTTCACCTCTGCTGACATCAAAAGTGAGATTGTCGTTTGCCGTAAAATTCCCGAATTTCTTTACTAAATTTTTTACCGTTATTACTTTATCACTCATTATTTTGAGATTATATTGTTTGACGATAGAAGCTATATGCTTACTTTTAACTTTATAAACTTTTAACTTTCAACTTATTATCGCATTTTTTTGAACCATATAAGACATTTAAGAACATATAAGAGTTTCGCTACGCTCAACTTCCAACTATTTAAACATTAAGCTGTTAAGAATAATTAAGGAGTCAGAAAATTAAGATTTTTTCTAAACAACTTTCAACTCTGTTGCTAATTCGGCTTCGACCAGCTCAGCCTCCACCACAACTTTTAACTTTATAAACTTTCAACTAATTATCACATTCGCTACGCTCACTTTTTTGAACCATATAAGAAATTTAAGAACATTTAAGTTTTGTTTCGCTACGCTCAACATCCAACTATCTAAACATTAAGTTAAGAAAATTAAAGTTTTTACCGCTAAGACGCTAAGCTGCAAAGTGTTTTGTCCACAAATTACACTAATTAACACTAATTTTAATTTCTTCTCTGTTGTTAATCCGGCTTCGACAAACTCAGCCTCCACCCTTATTTCTGCATTATCGCATTACTGCATTATTGCATTAAATAATTATATCATTGAACCATTGTATCATTGTATCATTGTATCATTAAATAACTTTCAACTCATTGAACCATTAATTGTATAAACCTGTCTTCGATATCAGGTTTTATCTGCTCAATATCAGCGTTAATATTATTATCGGATAAATAGTTTTTTATTTCTGAGCAATCCACTCTGTTCCGTTTATCGACATAATGCAACATTTCCCCGAAAGGGTAAACACGTTTTGTAAATTCATAATTTTGCATAAGTGTTATAACTTTATATCTGCTATTGGTTTTAATGCCGTAAATAGTTTCACCAAAACGATTTGTCACAGCTTCGGGCGTATCAATATCAAGTATTTTACCACCTTGCATAAGAGCCACCCTGTCGCACATTTTTGCTTCGTCCATATACGGTGTTGACACAAGAATTGTGATGCCGCTTTTTCTTAACTTGGCAAGCATCTCCCAAAATTCACGCCGCGATACCGCATCAACACCGGTTGTAGGCTCATCAAGAACAAGAAGTTTTGGCTTGTGAATAAGTGCACAGGAAAGAGCAAGTTTTTGTTTCATTCCTCCCGATAATTTACCCGCACGTCGTTTTTTAAAAGGCTCAATCTGAATATAGATATCGCGAATAAGTTCGTAATTTTCTTCAACCGTAGTGCCGAATACCGAAGCAAAAAAATTCAGATTTTCCTCAACACTCAAATCTTCATACAACGAAAATTTACCCGGCATATAACCAACCATCTCTCTCACTTTTTTATACTGCTTTACCGGATCTATACCCCACAAATCAATGTTTCCGCTGTCGGGCACAATAAGCGATATTATCATTCTAAACAGAGTGCTTTTTCCTGCTCCGTCGGGTCCGATAATGCCAAACAGCTCATTGTCGGATACCGAAAAGGTAACATCTTTTACCGCTTCCACATCGCCGTAAGTTTTTGATATATTGTTAATTGTTATCATTTGTTAGGTTGTTAGACTGTTAGACGCTATAAGTTAGACTGCTAGATACTAGATGTTAGACTGCTAGATGCTAGACGCTAGCATTGTTTGAAATTAAACTTTTTCATACTTTTAATTTTATAAAATTTTACTTTCTTTTATACTCTTAACCACAAATTACACTGATTAACACTAATTTATTTTCTTCTTCGTTGCCAATCCGGCTTCGACAAGCTCTCCGAAATAAATTCTCCGAAATCCTTCGGAGTAAACAGGAGTAAACTAGCCTCCGTGCTTATTTCTGCATTATCGCATTACTGCATTATTGCATTAAATAATTACACCATTGAACCATTGAACCATTACATCATTGTATCATTAAACCATTGTATCATTATTTAAAATTTACTTCGCCGGGCATTCCTATTTTAATTTTGCCGTTATTTTTTACTTTAATTTTTATTGCATATACCAAATCTACCCTCTCTTGCTTAGTTTGTATAATCTTGGGAGTAAACTCTGCTGTTGACGATATCCAAGAAATTATACCCTGCACTGACGAATTTGTTTTTGCATCTTTATCGAACAATACAGTAACTTTTTGTCCGATTTTAATTTGCGACAACTGACTACCGCTGATGTAAGCCCGTAAATAAACATTGGTTAGGTCTGCAATTTTATAAATGGGTTTACCTGCCATAACAAATTCGCCTTGTTCTCTGAATTTTTGCAATACCGTTCCCGAAACAGGTGCTTTAATTGTGCATTTACTTATTTGGTCGTTTATAATACTGATTTGAGCATCTAAAACGGCAAGTTCGGCTTTTGCACTTTGCACTTGTGCATCGGCACTTTTTATTCTTCCGTCAAGTATTTTTACCTGTCCGTCGATATCGTCAAACTGCTTTTGTGTTGCCGACTGCTGCTTTAACATTTTACTTACGCGTTTGTATTCCTTTTGCAGAACAGTCATTTGAGTTTTTAGCACATCAACCGATAATTCAGCTTGTTTTATGCCTTTTAATGCAGCTGCTCGTTTTGCAAATAGTTGATTTCGTTGCAAAACAAAATTAGTGCTGTCTATCACACACAATACTGCATTGTTTGCAAAAGTATCGCCTTCGTCAAAAAATAATTTTACTGCTTTTCCGTTTACTTCGCTGCTTACGTAAATTTCCGTTGCTTCAAAATTACCGTAGGCATCCGATTTTGAACTGTCATCGGAGCAAGAATAAAGACTTGCGACAATCATTATTAATATTAATATCTTTTTCATATTTCTTATGTTTTTGTTTACTAATTCACAAATTTTATTTTATTACCACAGAGAACACTAAGTTTCACAATTATTTTATCCACAAATTACACTAATTAACACTAATTTATTTATCTCACGCAAAGACGCTAAGCCGCTAAGTAATTTCTCACTACTATTCAAAGAGATAACTCTTAACCAAAACTACACACTATGTGATACTCACTATGCACTATAATTGCAAATTCGGTTTCAACTCCGCCATTACTTTCAACTTTATAAACTTTTAACTTTCAACTCACTATCGCATTCGCTACGCTCATTAATTTTTTGAACCATATAAGACATTTAAGAACATATAAATAATTTCGCTACGCTCAATTTCTTTCAACATTAAGAAATTCAGTTAATTAAGTTTTATTTTTACCACAGAGAACACTAAGTTCCATAAAGATTTTAACCACAAATTACACTAATTTATTTTCTTCTTCGTTGTTAATCCGGCTTCGATAAACTCTCCGAAAAAATCGGAGTAAACTAGCCTCCGTGCTTATTTCTGCATTACTGCATTACTGCATTATCGCATTAAATAATTACATCATTAAATCATTGTATCATTGAACCATTGTATCATTGTATCATTGAATATTTTTACCGCAAAGACGCTAAGTCGCAAAGTTTTTTTTAACTTTCAACTTTATAAACTTTAAGAACTTTCAACTTATTATTGCATTATCGCATTTTGGCATTTCTGCATTACATCATTGAACCATTGTATCATTAATTTAGCGTTTTTCCTACCAAGTTGAGATACTCAACCTTTGCCTGACTAAGTTGCAACTTGTGTATTTCAAGAGCAAGAGCCGCATATAGTTGAGAGTTCAAATCTTTAACATAATCGGCAGCGGTTATTGTTCCGTTTTTTAGTTTCGACAGACTTGTTTGAGTTATTGACTTTTGAAGTTCCAATATTTTATTATCAGATTCCACAAACCTTTCATATTTACGTATTCGTCCCTTTACTTCGTTTTCTCTGATTTTAATCTGTTTAACAAAACTCTCCTGCTTTGATGTTATTATCTGTTTTTGTCGGGCAAGAATTTGTTTTTCTTTTGCCGTTTTTTTCCAGTCGTATATTTTCCAATTTAATTTAATTCCCACCATATAATATTCGCCAAACTCATCATTCAATACATTGTAAGTAGGATTACCGTATCCCAATTGTCCGAAACCGTATAGTTTGGGAATTCGCGTTTTCGATTGTAAATTAATAACAGCATCAAGTTTTTGTTTTTGCACATCAAACAAGGCTATCTCAGGGCGATAGATTACAGTATCTTCTTGGGGTAAGATTACATCGGGAATTTCAAGTTCAGCATTATTTGCAACAGGCTCGCCTATTAATTCGATTAAAACATCGAATGCAGTATTTTGAGCCTCTTGCAAACCGGCTTTTTGTTGTTCCAATTTTAAAATTTCTACTCTAAAAACATCAATATTGCTTTTGAGCACCACTCCGTTATCTGCGGCAGCGGTAATTTCATCTATTCGTTTTTGCAATTGTTCTATTGCCAAATCAATCTGCTTTATCTGTTTTTTTACGATAAGTATAAAATAGTAACTACTGATTATTTTATCGCGAATGGCGTATAAATCTACTTCTGTAGCTTTTGTATCGGCAAGTCCCGACAGTTTTTCAACCTCTTTTGATGCTTTGGTTATGCCGCCGTCGTAAATCATTTGCTTTACATCAACATAAACTTTATATTGGTCTTTAGGTGCCTTTGGTATAGGGAAAGACGGCGAAGGAGAATTAAAATGCGGCACATCGTTTTGCCAAGTTACCGACCCCGATAAATCAACCGTAGGTAAATAATTTGTTTTTAATTGCTGAATTTTCAGTTCAGTATTTTTGTTAATTAAATCCATTGACTTATGCAAAGGATAATTAACCTTGCTTTTCTCTATACACTCCTGCAAAGAGATTGTTTGTCCGTCTGCAAACCGAAAAAGCATAATTAATAATAATATATATGTAAATTTCATCTGCTTATAATTTAATTTTTAACTATATAAATTGTTGCTGCGTTTTGTCATTAATTCTCAATTATTTTATCCACAAATTACACTAATTAACACTAATTTTTCATTTCTCTTTGTTGCCAATACCGGCTTCGACAAGCTCAGCCTCCATATTTACTTTCAATTTTATAAACTTTTAACTTTCAACTCATTATCTATTACCACAGAGAACACTAAGTTTCACAAAGATTTTATCCACAAATTACACTAATTTATTTTTATCTCTGTTGCGAACCCGCCTTCGACTCTGCTCAGGCTCCGTTTAACTTTCTACTTTATAAACTTTTAACTAATTTCCGGCTGTTATTGCATTTATAACAAACTCCGTTACCTCTTTTTTTCGTTGAGACAAGAACTGCTCAAACAGTTCCTTGTCACCATCGAATATTGTTCCCTGAACGATAGAACGCGATATCATCGGAAATACACACATTGCTATAATATTTACCACAAGATGCCTTATATCTATTTTACGTAATACCCCTTTTTGAACTTCGATATCAATCTGTTTTTGAAAAACACCAAATACATCTTCTCCTGTAAAATCCATACTTTTGCGAAACAACCTTACAAGAATATCCGGGTTGCGATTTATTTCGTTAATAACAAATGCAGGAATATGCGGATTTTTAAAAAGCATATCCAAATAACTTGATATAAAAAATGTAAGTCTTTTTATTACCGGCATTTCAGAAGTTAATATTTTTTTTATTTCCATAAAAAACAGAATAAATGCTTCATCGAATACTCTTTCAAAAAGTTTTTCTTTACTTCTGAAATAGTAATGCAAAAGTGATTTATTGATGCCTGCCTTATCAGCTATTTCTTGCATTCGTGCTCCATCCATTCCTTTTTGCTGAAATACTGTTTTTGCAGCATCAAGTATCTTTTTCTCTGTATTTGCTTCTTGTTGAGTCATTCTTTTAACCAATAAGTTTAACTATATAATTTAACCACTTGGTCAAAATTAGAATAAAAATTTTTAATAACCAAAAAAATGAAATACTTTTTTATGATATTACTTTAAAATATTGAAGATTTAAGAAAATTAAGATTTTATTTATCACTAAAAGATTATATCCACAAATTACACTAATTAATACTAATTTTTTCTCAGTTGCTAATCCGCCTTCGACCCCGCTCAGGCTCCGTCATTACTTTTAACTTTATAAACTTTTAACTTTCAACTCATTAAACCATTATCTTCTTTTTGGTTTTCGTGTTTGAGGAATATTAAGTTTTTGCCATTTAAAAACATCGGCGGGAGTTTTGGGACGTTGAGTTTCGAGCCAAATAAAGTTACGCACTTTTGCATCGGCAGGTTTTAATTCTTCAAGCGGAGTCATTCCGCCAGTATATCCTTGACGGTAAACTATTCGATGTATTTTATTATGTTTCAATAAAATAGTTATATTATCGCTTTTACTTTTGTTTGCTCCGATAATTCCATATTTATCAGTAGGGTAATAAATTGTTATACTGTGTTTAAATACATCTATTTTACTTAAATTATTATTTTTAATATACCCGACAATTTCTTTCCCTTTTACCTGATTAAAATATATTGTATCCTGCGGTGAAACAATCAAACCTCCATCGTAAAGTTTAAATTTATCAAGTTTTTGATTTACAATAAAAGCCTCAATATAAGTTGCGGTAATTTGATTACTGTCAGCCCAAAGTGCCGGTGAACCATGAAATTCCAAAATAGAATCTTGCATTGAAAAGAAAAGGCTGTCAGCCTGCGATTGGAAATTTGATTTAAAAATACGCACATGATGAAAAGCCGTAAACTCTCGATATAACCCCGAAGTATCATAATTAGTAATCATAGTATCGGCATGAATATATACGCTATCACCCTCGGCTATATAAATGATTAAAGCACTATCCGTTATTAACAACCTTTCAGGTTCTTGAGTCATTTCAAGAAAATTACCTTTTACAATAATATTTTGAAAAGTGTCTGTGGCAACTACATTTGAATGAGCTATACCATATTTTTTATGCCTATCGTAATACAAACTGTCAGCTTCAACACTTTGTTTGGGATTTGTATAAAGAGCATTTTGTTTAAAAAAAGTACGGTCATTTACTGTATTATACCAACCATATTCGGCATACATGTAATTAGTATCGTTATAAAATTCGGTAGGTCCGTAAAAATAAGCAATTTCAGAATAAGTATTGTATTTAAGAGTATCAGTAAACATTTGATATTCATTTTTATTGTGATTTACAACAACACTATCTTTAAAAAAAACTTCGTGAGTATTATTATAATAATATCCTTTTTTGCTTGTTAAAGTAGAAGCACTATCAACAATTGTAGCTCCGTAGAGATAGTAACCAATATCACGGCGAATATCATAATCAAGCGAATCGGTATAAAGAATAATTTGTGTATCACGCATTACCACATTACGGCGAAAGTGTGCCATTTTGGTATTCCCGTTATGACGCAAGAAATCACTTTTTACATCAATGGTATTATCTCCCTCTTTATAAAGATGCACATGTCCGTATGCATCAAACATATTCCTGCCGGCATAAAAATAAGCACTATCGCATTTCATTATAGTGCTGTCTTGTCTGAATTTCACATTGCCTATCAAGCGACGTGCACCACCGGCTATATTTTTATCCGAACGAAAATAATTTGCATTAAGTATTTCTATTTTTGTTCGCTTTTGCGAAAAAGAAGAATTTGTAAATCCAAAAAGAAATACAATAAAAAGTAAATATTTTACAAATATCTTATTCATCATCCCCACAGGAATCCATTTAATTTAAGCATTTAAGCTTTCAATTAAATTTTTTATAATATCATCAACAGAAACTCTGTCAGCCTCAGCTTTATAATTTCGCACAATTCTATGTCGCAACACAGGATAAGCCACCGCTTGAATATCTTCAATATCGGGTGAATACTTTCCGTTGATTGCGGCATGAGTTTTAGCTCCAAGCACTAAATATTGTGATGCACGCGGTCCTGCTCCCCAACTTACATATTTATTTGTAATGTCTGTTGCATATTCTGTATTTGGTCTAGTTTTTGATACAAGATTAACAGCATATTTCAGCACCGATTCATTAATAGGTATTTTTCTGATTAATTCTTGAAAGAATATAATTTGTTCGGCTGTTAAAACATTATTTATCTCTTTTTGTAATCCCGAAGTAGTATCGGCAACAATATTAAATTCATCTTCAATAGATGGATAGTCTAACCAAATATTAAACATAAAACGGTCGAGTTGAGCTTCGGGCAAAGGATATGTTCCCTCTTGTTCAATGGGGTTTTGAGTGGCAAGCACAAAAAACGGTTCTTCGAGTTTATAAGTTTTACCTGCTGCCGTAACAGATTTTTCTTGCATAGCTTCAAGTAAAGCCGATTGAGTTTTAGGGGGTGTTCTGTTTATTTCATCGGCAAGAATAATATTTGCAAACAATGGTCCTTTTACAAACTTAAATTGACGATTATCATCAAGCACTTCGGCTCCAATAATATCCGACGGCATTAAATCGGGTGTAAACTGAATTCTTTTATAGTTAATACCAAGAGCTTCAGAAATAGTATTTACGAGTAATGTTTTAGCAAGTCCGGGAACACCAACAAGCAAGCAGTGTCCCCCACTGAATATTGATATTAAAGTATCTTTAACAATAGCATCTTGTCCGATAATAACTTTTTTTATCTCGTCAAGAAGTTTATCAAACGACTCTTTTAAAGCATCAACAGCTTCAACATTATCTTTATATTTTATCATAGTCATTATCGCAATTATTTTATTTTTAAGTTAAAAAACTAAAAAACATATAATATATTAATTTTTCAACTATTAACAATTTCGCAACTAATTATTCCAAGCCGGATTATCGAATTTACATCTTTTAAAATTTTCATCAATTTTAAGATATGTATTCTTTATTTTTTTTGCAACCCACTCTTGCATAAATTCGCCTTTCTTTTTTTGTAAAGCCATATCTTGAATACGCTGATAGTCATCAGTAAGGTTTGCAGGATGCGGTTCAGTTTTTGTTTTTAAAAGAACTATTTTATAAACTGTTTTTCCGTTAGCATCTTCTGCTTCAAAAGGTTTTGAAATTTCTCCTACTTTAAGGTCTTTAATTGCATATGCAATTTTTGGTTCAAGTTGCGATGCTTCCCAACGTGAATTTCCTGTCATAGGATTAACCATAACACCACCGTTAAGACGAGTATCTTTATCATCGGAATATTTCCAGCAAGCCTCTTTAAAAGTAATTTTGCCATCAATAATATCCTGACGTATAGTATCTAATCTTTGTTTAGCTTTTATTTTTTCATCGGGGCTGATTTTCGGTTTCAACAAAATATGACGACAATTTATACGTTCGCCTTTTTTATCAATAAGTTGAATAATATGATAACCATAATCGGTTTTTACAATTTTTGATACTTCACCGGGTTCAAGATTAAAAGCAACAGCCGAAAATTCAGGCACTAAATCACCTCTACTCACAAATCCAAGTTCGCCACCCTTAGTAGCCGACCCCGGATCTTGCGAATATAAAACAGCTAAAGTTGCAAAACTCTCTCCATTATTAATTCTCTCTTTAAAATTTCTCAATTGATTTTTTACGCGTAAAATTTCAGCTTCCTTAATCTTTGGATTTACAGATATTTGCTCTAGTTCAAATTCTGTATTTACAATAGGCAAACTATCTTTGGGTATGTTTTTATAAAATCTTCTAACCTCATCGGGTGTCACTTTAAGGTCTGCCGTTACTTTTTGTTGCATTCTTTGAGCAAGCAACTGTTCTTTAATAACATCACTAAAATCCTCTTTAATCTCAGATATTGATTTTTTATAATATTCTTCAAGTTTTGCTTCGCTTCCTATTTGATTGATAAAATAGTTAAGACGACGTTCCATTTCTGACCTTACTTCGTCATCGGATACTTCAACACTATCTAATATTGCCTGATTAACAAGTAATTTTGAATAAAGCATCTCTTCAAGCACTTCACATTTCAAATCGCCTGATGTGTAATATCCCTGAGCACGCATTTGTAATGCTTGACTTTCAATATCACTTTGCAAAACTACCTGTCGTCCCACAATAGCTACAATCTGATCTATAACTACTTTATCTTGAGCTTTTGTTAAAACAATAAAAAAGTTAAATATAAATAGAATTAATAAAGGTTTTATTTTCATATATTTGATTTTTACGAATTATTTAATAATAATTTATAAATACCGCAAATGCACGCATAAGTATTTATATTTTAATTTGCTTCGAATTTATTTCGAAATTTGTTTCACTATTTAAGTTAATTAGTATGAATAATAAATTTCTTTTGGTCAACAGCATCATTGTAAATGTTATTTTCTAAATCATCAATTAATTTTACCTTACGATGATTAAGAATTATATCTTTAATTTTATCTTCGACAAAGACAACCGGCGTTGTATCGTTGGGTAATTTATAATCTAAAAAATAAAGATAATAAGTATAAAGCGAATCAGTAGCTTCAATATATTTATTATACTTAAGAAATCGACTGCCATCTGTAATTTTCCTAGGCACATTTGACATTATCCTGTTAAAATATTGCCAATTTTCACCCATATTAAAGTTTCGTGCATTTTGATAACAATAATCTTCAAGCGAGATAATATCTTCTTCTTTTTTTGAACGAATCCATTGACGAACTTTATACCTGTCGTATAATGATTTAGGCAACTGCACATAAATAGCTTTCACAACACAACTATCGAGTCTGAAATTATCGGCATGTTTTTTATAATAATCAATAATTTGTTTTTCGGTGACAACAGTATCAAGTTTTTGCCTTATTATCATTTGCTGGTATTTAAACAACAACAATGATGTTCGGTAATTATCAATCATAACCTCAATACTTTGTTGTGTTTTTTTATCAAGATTAATCTCTGCTTTTTCTAATAAAAGATGGTCTCTCACCCATTTTTCGATATAATTCTGAGCAAACGATATTGAGTCGATATCGTTAATATTTTCAGGTATTGCCATCTCCAATTGAGATAAAGTCAGCTTATTGCTACCAACCTGAGCTACTATTTTATTATCAACATCTCTATTAATAAACGAGTTGCACGAAAATAAAGTTGTAATTAATAAAATGATTATCAGATTCTTCATCAAAAAGAATTAAATTAATAATTGTGATTTATTTACTTTATCATTGATTTAAAAACATCTTCATTAATTTTAATATCATGTTTTTCTCTTAATTCCTTAATCCACTGTTTTTCAAGATAATTTTGATAGTCAGCTGTAACTAATCCTCTTACCTCTTTCAGTTTTTTTGGTTCAGGCGGAATTTGTTTGTTTACATAAGCAATAACAATTTTATCGTCTCGTTTTACAGGTTCTTTAATACCGGGTGTCCATTTTATTAAATCAACAATATCATTTTCACCTTTGCTGAATTTATTTTTTTCAACAGTAACTGTTAAAGTGCTGTCTTTTGCTTTAGCTTTTTTCAAAAATTTATCAAGCGAAGATTGAACATCTAAATTTTTCTTACCTGTTTTAATAGCCAATTTTTTGATTTGAGGTTCCCATCTTTGGTTATTAAAAGTATATAGGGTAACTTCTACTCTATCGCCCCACATGTAATTATTTTTATTTTTTTCATAAAATTTTTCAAGTCCGGCGGTATCTTTAACAGCTTTTGACCACACCATTTCATCGGTAAGATTAAACAGTAATATTCCATCGTGGTATTCCTGTAAAAGATTTTTAAAATCAGCATATTTTTCTTCCAATCTTGATTTTTCAATATCAGTAATTATCTTTTCAACATAACGATTAAATTCATCATCAACAACTAACTGTAATGGTCGTTTTATTCTACGTAATCCATCGTTAGAAATACTTTGAGCAAAATCTTGTTGAGTAAAAATCAGCGTATCTTCAAGAGTAAACATTGTTTTGTTCAAGCCCTTAGCCTTAACAGCATCCCATTCGCCTATAAATATTGTTGAATCAATAACTTTATAAAACGGTTTTATTGACTCTTCATTTATTTTAAGTTTATACTCTTTTTTTAACCTTGCCATTACAGCAGCTCTACCTTTTCTAGCTCTTACGTCTTTTGATATACGTTTTTTTATTGTTGGTTTTAAATCTTCGTAAGAACCGATAGGTTTAACATCAATCAATTTAATTATATGGTAACCGTAAAATGTTTTTATGGGTTTAGATACATCGCCAATATTTTGCAAAGAAAAAGCTGCTTTTTCAAATTCAGGAATCATACGACCTGCTCCAAAATAAGGTAATTCACCACCTTTACTGCTTGTACCGCGATCGTCGCTATATTTTTTTGCCATTTCAGCAAAATCGGCACCTGCTTTTAGTGAATCATAAATCTGATATATCATCTGTTTTTGTTGTTCATCTTTTAATATTCCACTTCCTTGAGGAACTGTTCGCATTATGTGAGCAACTTTAATTTGTCCACGATCTTTTCGTTTATCTGTAACTTTAATTATATGATAACCATATTTTGTTCTTGTAATTTTTGAAATTTTACCAACCGGAGTATTATAAGCAGCTGATTCAAAAGGATAAACCATTGAAAAAGCCGTAAAAAATCCTAAATCACCTCCATTCTTTTTTGCCGACGGATCTTCGGAATATTCTTTAGCTAATTTGGCAAAATCCTTACCACTAACAGCTTCCTTTCTTATTCGTGCTATTTTATTGTATGCTTTTAAAGTATCGGCAGGAAGAGCATCGCTGCCACATCTGATAAGAATATGACTTGCTCTGATATCCCACTGCATTCTGTCATAAGCCTCTTTCATTAATTGTTCATCAACCGATTCATCGGTAAAATAAGGTTTTTCAAGCTGAACTCTATACCCTTTAAGTTCTGTTTTAAAACTTTTTAAAGTATCCATTTCCAACTCTTCGGCTTCAATAACTTTTAATTTAAAGTTTATAAATAAATCCATATACTCAGCCAAAGAAACACTGTCAAAAGACGGATTTTTGTTGTTTTTGGTATAAATTCTTTCAAACTCACCACATGTAATTTTGTTTCCGTCAATGGTTAATAAAACCTCATTACTATTTTGAGCATAAATATTAATGCTCATCACTATTGATACAAATAATACTATTTTTTGCATTTTAATACTTTTTAAATTTATTACCCTTATATACTAACTTAATGAGTATTTTTTTATTATAAAAATCAAAAAAAACAATTATATTTTTGTTCGTTTTTAAACTAAATTGAAAAATAAACTTGTGTATATAAAGTTACCTGTTAAAAACCTTTATTACACAAACAATAAAGCTGAACTTCAACTTTTTATTTACAGTTTTATCTTGAATAATTAGGTGCTTCTCTTGTAATAGTAACATCATGCGGATGACCTTCTGCCATTCCCGCATTGGTAATTCTTACAAACTTAGCTTTTTTCAGAGCTTCGATATTTGCAGCTCCGCAATATCCCATTCCGGAACGTATGCCTCCTACCATTTGATAAATAACTTCTGACAAAGTTCCTTTATAAGGCACGCGTGCCGCAATTCCTTCGGGAACAAGTTTGTTTATATCATCTTCGGTATCTTGAAAATAACGGTCTTTTGAGCCTTTTTGCATTGCTTCAATAGAACCCATCCCGCGATACGACTTAAATTTACGACCTTGATAAATTATTGTTTCACCAGGCGATTCTTCAGTTCCCGCAAAAAGAGAACCTATCATAATAGAATCAGCTCCGGCAGCAAGCCCTTTAACAATATCGCCCGAATATCTTATACCCCCGTCACCAATAATCGGAACTCCGGTATTTTTAAGAGCTTCGGCAATACCAAATATTGCCGTTAACTGCGGAACACCTACTCCTGCAACAATACGTGTTGTGCATATCGACCCCGGTCCAATACCTACTTTTACGGCATCGGCTCCGGCTTCAACCAAATCAAGTGCTGCTTCGGGTGTTGCTATATTACCAACAACATAATCAACATTCGGAAATTTCTTTTTTGCCATTTTAAGAGTTTCGATAACCCCTTTTGAATGACCATGAGCTGTATCAATAACAATTGCATCAGCTCCGGCTTCAACTAAAGCCTCAATTCGTTGCATTGTATCAAACGTAACACCAACTCCTGCTGCTACCCGTAATCTCCCTTTGTTGTCTTTACAAGCATTGGGACGGTCTTTAGCTTTTGTTATATCTTTATATGTAATTAATCCTATAAGTTTATTATCGTCATCAACAACAGGAAGTTTTTCTATTTTATACTGCATCAATATTTTAGCTGCTTTTTCCAAGTTGATGGATTGATTGGTTGTTATTATTTTTTCATGAGTCATAACATCAGCAATAGCCTTATCTATTGTTTCAAAACGCAAGTCGCGATTTGTTACTATTCCGATAAGTGTATTATATTCATCAACAACAGGAATACCACCGATTTTATACTCTTTCATTATAGCCAAAGCATCTGCTACAATTTTATCTTTTGAAATGGTAACAGGGTCTATAATCATTCCGTTCTCGGCACGCTTTACCATTTTGACTTTTTGAGCTTGTTCTTCTATGGTCATATTTTTATGGATAACTCCTATTCCACCCTCACGTGCTATGGCTATTGCCATTGTTGATTCGGTAACTGTATCCATTGCTGCCGAAACAATCGGTGTTTTTAACTCTATATTACGCGAAAATTTTGTTGTTATATTTACATCGCGCGGTAAAACCTCAGAATAAGCGGGAACCAAATAAACATCGTCAAATGTTAAACCTTCTCCTATAATTTTATCACTAATAAATGCCATGACTCTATTAAATCTTTTATATTTTAAAAATTGTGCCAAAATACAAAAAAATCGGGTATCGGACATCTAAAATGCTGTTTTTTATAAAATATTTTTTAGACAAAAAAATATTGCTCTCCAATAATATAAAACTATACTATTTAACCCAAACTATAAAATCTAAATCTACAATATGTAATTTCTAATAATTTTATAAATAACATTATATGTAAGTAGCTGTTACTATATAAATTTTTAGTTTCTTTGTAAAAAAGATAAAATTAAATGAGCAAAAAAAGAATATTATTAACTATAATAGTTCTATTCGGAATATTGTTTTTTTATCCGTATAAAAACAGAACTCCTATAAAATACGTTGAACGGTATTCAAATGAAATAAAAACGGAAAAAGTGCCGGGTGAATTTTGGCTTGTATGGCTTTACAACAATCCCATAGGCAAACTGTCATTAGAAGGGCTTGTTAAACGAAAATTTGTATCGGATTTTTACGGTAAACGAATGGACTCTCCTAAATCTGCAAATAAAATATATGATTTTGTAAATGATTATAATATCAATTTATCAGAAGCACAAAAGCAACATTTTAAGTCATTTAACGATTTTTTTTACAGGAAATTAAAACCTGAATTCAGACCGATTAATTTTGACACAAATATTGTTGTTTCGCCTGCCGACGGTAAGATATTGGTTTATCAAGATATTACAAATCAAGATTTTATAGTTAAAGGATACAAATTTAACATTTACAGTTTTTTGCAAGACAGCTCTTTGGCAAAAGAATATTTAAATGGCAGTTTAGCAATAATACGCCTGTGTCCTGCCGACTATCACCGATTTCATTTTCCTGTTTCGGGAACTGTAACCGACAGTTTTAATATCAACGGAGATTACTATTCGGTTTCTCCAATAGCAGTAAAAAAGAAAATTGAGCTTTTTTGTATGAACAAACGAAGTATTACACAACTTTACAATCCTGTTTTCGACAATATTATTATTTCAGAAATAGGAGCAACAATGGTTGGTTCGATAATTCAAACTTACAATACTTCAAAAGTAAAAAAAGGCGAAGAAAAAGGATATTTTAAATTCGGAGGTTCCACTGTTGTTTTGTTTTTTGAAAAAAACAGAGTTAAATTTGATGAAGATTTAATTAAAAATTCACAGAATAATATGGAAACTACCATAAAATTCGGCGAACAGATAGGCGTTGTTAAATGTATTTAAAATAAAATTAAAAAATAACATCACTATGAAAAACTTTAAAACTATTTTTGGGGGAATACTTACGCTAATTCTTTTTTTTACAACAGTTTCGTGTAATAAAACTCCCGATATTAAGAGCGATTTAAGCAATGAGAGTTTAATTCCGTATCCTGTTTATGTTAATGCCACAAATTCGGTTTACGATTTACGAAGTAATACATATATTTATTATACAGGCAACAGCAAGCAAGCCGAGTTTATAGCAAAATATTTACGCGACAGATTACATGAACTCACAGGATTGCAGTTTGTTGCAAAAAAAAGAAAAAACATTAACGATAAAGGTATTAATCTGTTTGTAAATAAAATAGATACTATCACAAACAGAGAAGCATACCGCCTTACCATTGAAGATGACAATATCAGAATAAGAGGAAACTCTAAGGAAGGTATTTTCAGAGGCATTCAAACTTTATTGCAATTAATCCCATCAAATTCAATTGACTCATCAGTTGCTCATAAAAAATATTATGTTGCCACAGGAAGAATAATTGATTATCCGCGATATGCATACAGGGGAGCAATGCTTGATGTTGCCCGCCATTTTTTCGATATTGACGATATAAAACAATTTATTGACTATCTGTCGTGGTATAAAATGAACCGCTTTCATATTCACCTTACCGATGACCAAGGTTGGCGAATAGAGATAAAATCGTGGCCCAACTTAACTGCTCACGGCAGCAAAACACAAGTTGGCGGCGGTAAAGGCGGTTTTTATACTCAAGAGCAATTTAAAGATATTGTTGAATATGCACAAAAACGCTATATAACAGTTGTGCCCGAAATTGATATGCCCGGACATACCAATGCGGCTTTAAGCTCGTATCCCGAACTTAATTGCAATAAAAAAGCTCCCGAATTATATTCAGGTGTTAAAGTAGGATTCAGCACTCTTTGTGCTCACGACTCAATAACTTATAAATTTATTAACGATGTTGTAGGTGAAATTGCAGATATAACTTCGGGTAAATATATTCATATTGGCGGTGACGAATCGCATGCTACTGAACACAACGATTATTTGTATTTTATAAATAAAGCTGTTTCTATTGTCAACAAACATGATAAACTTTGTATCGGCTGGGATGAAATAGCACAAACTGATATTAACCCAAATACTATTGTTCAATATTGGAGTAACGCTAAAAACACCAAACTCGCTGTTACCAAAGGTGCAAAAGTTATTTTATCGCCTGCTTCGGTTACATATATGGATATGAAATATACCGATACTACAAAATTAGGGCTTACATGGGCAGGTTTAACTGAAGTTGACAAAGCTTACAACTGGAAACCCGATACTGTTGCAAATTTAGGAGATAAAAACATTTACGGTATCGAAGCTGCCCTTTGGACTGAAACTATTGAAACACTCGACGATATTGAATATATGATATTCCCTCGTATTTTAGGGTATTCTGAATTAGCTTGGTCGCCTGCTAAGGTTTTAAATTGGAATAACTATAAATTACGTTTGGCTAAACAATCGAAAAGATTTCAGTCGGAAAAAATTAACTTTTATAAATCACCTGTTGTAGATTGGGAATAAAACAAAAAAATCCGCAAGAAATAAAACTTGCGGATTTTTTATAGCTTATATTTTATAATCCGTTTGATTTAAATAACTCTACATATTTAACATCAATTTCGGTAAAATGCCTATACAGCCATACTTTAATATACGACATAATATCGTCTAAAAATTTAACTTTATTGGCATTATAATCAGATTGGAATGCTTTTACTTGTTTTATAAACTCATTGTGTTCCTTAATATGAGATTCTGACTCGGGATAATTAAATTGTTCAAAATACTGCTCTTCGTTCCCAAAATGATATGATGCAAAATCAACAAAACTCTTAATATTTTCTTTAATTTCTTTTTTATTTTTATCTAATTTAAACGAAGCAAACATTGAGTTAACTAATTCGATAAGTTGCTTATGTTGTTCGTCAATATCTTCTATTCCAAGTATAAATTTATCTACCCAATCTAATAAATTATTACCCGAAGCCTTAATATCATAACTTATCTTTTCAGCCTCTTTTTTATTATCAACATGTTTACTAATATTAGATTGTTTTTTTATTTTTTCAAGTTCTTTTTTAAGTTTTGTTATTTCATTTTTATACTCATCAATTATTTTTGATTCTTCATTAATTTTTTCAGCCTGCTCTTGCATTTCACTCTCTTTGAGTTTTTGTTCGGTAATATCAAAACCTATTTTTAATATTTTATAAGGTTTACCGTCAGTTTGACTTATGATTGGAGTGTAAGTTTCATCAACCCAAAATTCTTGAGTGTTATACACAACCCTATTTATTTGATGTTTTGATTCTCCTCGACGCAAATCACCCCAAAATATATCGTAGTTTGCTTTTGATTCGATATCAAAAACATATCCTGCCTGATGGCTTTGTCCGATTATTTGCTCTTTAGGCATACCTAATACTTCAGAATATTTGTCATTGCAAGCAATAATAATACCATCAAGGTCGTATTCAACAATAAAAGCTGTAGCACCAAGAGCATTAATAACTCCTTCCATTTCGTATTCACGTCTTGCCGCCTCTTCTTGAGTAGCCTGAAGCTCTTCAAGATTTTGACGCATCTCTTCTTCTTGTGCAGCCAACTCTTCGGCTTGACTTTTCGATTGTTCGAGAAGATACGAAGTTTTTTCGTTGATTTTTACTGTAGCTATTGTGCTGGCAATACTCTCTCCAAGTTTTTCAACAAACTCAATTTGATAATCTTCTATTTCGTGGAATGATGCAAGTTCAATAACTCCGAATATTTCATCGTTAAGAATAAGTGGAACAAGCAACAATGCTGTTGGATTAGCTGTTCCCATTCCCGATGTTATTTTAATATAATCATCCGGTATATCTGTAAGATAAATTGTTTTTTTCTCATAAGCACAACGTCCTACAAGCCCTTCACCAACAACAACACGCTTTTTCATATATTTATCACGACCATAAGCTATTGCCGATTTTAATTCGAGATAAACTTCATCGTCTTCATCATTATGCTCTGTTTCAACAACAAATAAAGCTCCCTGATTAATATCTAAATAACTAATAAGATTGCTCATGATATTAAACGACAACTGCTTAATATTATGAGAATTAGTTCTTAATATCTCACCAAATTTAGCCAATCCTTGAGTTGCCCAATTCTGTTTTTCATCCTCTATTTTACGTTTTTCTTCTTCATTCTTAGCATGTTGCAAACTTTTCCGCATTTCAATAAGTGAATTTCCCAATACATCTTTTTCACTCAGTGGAGTAAACTCCACCGCTAAATTTCCTTTACCAATTTCCTGAGCAAAGACTGATGTTTCTTTTAATCCTTCCTTTAAAGCATTAACAGAATTTGCCATATCTTCTATCTCATCGCCGCGTTTAATATTAAGATTATCAACAGCTTTAATATCTCCCAAGGATAGTTTCTTTAAAATGCCCGTTGTCATTATTAATGCTGAACTTATATTCTTCGACATATAATAAATTATCAGTGAAATAAGCAAAACACCTATAATCGCAACAATAAGCGATACTGTTTGTGTTTTGTTTGCATCGTATAATACAACATCAACAGGCACAGCCAATACTAAAGACCACGGAGCAGGATAATCTCCTACTTGAATAGGACATAAACTTAATAATACCTTATTATTATTTCCGTCAAGACCAATAAAAGCACCTGTTTTTCCCTCTTTAATGAGAGTTGACAAACTAAATTGTTCATCAAAAAAAGGAGCAAATTCAGAAACTGATTTTCCTACTAATTCATCATTTGGATGAGATATAAAAATGCCTTCATTTGATATTAAATAAGCCGATGTTTTATCATAAGGCTTTATTGACTGTGTCAACTTTTGAAATCTGTCCATTGTAATATCAGCCGCCACCATACCACCAAAATTATTATCACGATAAATAGGTGCCGATATACTTGTCATAAATTGTTTTTGTTCTCCCTCTTCCAGATAATAATCCCAGTAAGGCTCCCATAACATTTGCTTATTAATGCTTTTTATCTTTGCATATAATTCATTATCTCCGTCAAGACTTCTTTCATAAACAGCATGTCCTATTTGTCCGTTTTTTCTATATATATTTACCGAAAATCGTCCATAATCTTTATCCCATCCCTGAACAAAATATTTATATTCCCAACTATCCCACAACTTATAAAAATCAGTATTTTTTTCAAAAACATGATAATACATCTTTATAAATAAACTTCTCCATTCTTCTTCAGGCATATCTTTATAAACCAAAAAGGCTTGAGATAAAGTACGTAATACCGCCAAATCTATTGATAATGCTTTTTCTATTTCGAGAGCATTCTCATGTGTTACCGACAAAGCTCGTTTTTTAGCATCTTTTAATGCCAATTGCCTTGATTTATAGTTTATATAACCTACCGAAATTGAGAATATTATAACAGATGTTAAAAGTATAAACAATAACATCTTTCTTTTTATGTTCATTTTTATTTTCATAATTACTGAACTTAATTGATTTATTTGCTATTTTACAAAAAAAAAACTGCATTAAAAAGAAATATGTTTTATAAACAGCTTTTCTCTTTTATCCTATAGGTCATAAAGATAATATTTATTTTCCGAATTTTTCTTTTAAAACAGGCAATATTTCTTCAAGATTAGACTGAAGAGTAAACATATTTTCAGCCATAAATTCAAATATCATTACCCAATTATTTTTATTATAATATTTTACATCTTGCATTTCAACATATATCCTTGATACTGCTTTGTGTCCATTAATATTATAATCTTCTTCCCATATAAGATTTTCGGCAAAACCGTATTCCAATATTTTTTTATAATTATCCAATTCAACAAATATATCAAATCGCCTGTCGGAATTTTTACAATTTATTTCCAGAATTACTTTTATGTCTTTTTTATTAATATCAAATTTCAATTCCAATCCCTTAATTCCGGTTTTATACAACATCCACTTTACAGGAACACCTTTTTTTAAAGAAAAAAAATTTGTGTAATCTGAAAATTTTATCCAAAACTCTTGCCTCAATACTCTTGCTTCTTCTTTACTAAACATTATTCAAATTTATTCATTAATCACACAATTATCAGGCTTTATGAACAGGCACTAATTAAACCTGAAATTACGAAAACATCCAAAAAAATTAAGGAAAATACCTACATAAAACTTTAGGTATAATACCTTGTTTTTCCTTAATCTACAAAATAATAAGATAAAAAAATCAATTATCTTGCAGATATAAGGAATGAATTTATTTATTTTTTTTATATTTGTGAATATGAACCTATATGTAAAAAATTAATATGGCCTTTAGCATTCGAGAATGGCTTGATAAATATAAAAATAAAGATATAATTTTTCTTTTTAAAGGAGAAATTACAAAATCTTTAATTACAGAATATTTGGATACTGTTGAAAATAAGTTGAACGATATTTTGTCAAATAAAGCTAGGAAAAAGATTTATAATGTACTAGTTGAGAGTTTACAGAATCTGTATCATCATTCTTCTATTCTTCCTGAAAACAATTCAGTAGAAGAAAAAGGAAAATACGGAGTATGTATTTTATTTAAAAATGGTACAGGGTATCACATAATAACAGGCAACTTTATACAAGATGAACAAAAGAAATTTTTAAATAAACATTTGAGTTATATTAATACTTTAGATAAACAAGAACTCAAGGAATTTTATAAAGAGATTTTAGATAATCAACAATTTAGTGAAAAAGGCGGTGGCGGATTAGGAATGGTTGATATTTCAAGAAAATCGGGAAGTAAATTAAATTATAATTTCTACAAATATACAAACGACTATTACTTTTTTAGTTTAGATGTAAATATTGAAGAATAAATTAATTATCAATTGAAGTTTTTTGAATAAAATAAATTATCTTTACATTATAATAAATAATTAAGAAAAACATGGAACCAATTTCAATTGCAGGAACACCAAAAACACCGACAGTAAATTTTAACAGTAACGGGAAAATTGAGATTAAAGGACGTTCGATACCGGAAAATTCCATAGAGTTTTACGATCCGTTGGTAAAATGGTTAGAGGACTATCTGTCAAATCCGGCTGAATTAACAGAAGTTAACATTCAACTTGAATATTTCAATACCAGTAGTTCTAAGTGTATATTAGATGTTTTTAAAAAACTAGAAGCTATCTATAAAAGTGGGAATGAAGTAATAATAAACTGGTATTACGAAGAAGACGATGAAGATATGCTTGAAGCCGGTGAAGATTATCAATCTATTATTAAAGTTCCTTTTAAAATGATAGAAATTGAAGAATAATAAAAAACTATTTAAAATAGTTTTTTATTTATTTTCAAATAATTATGTGTTTTTATATGGGACTTGTTATATGATAATATTAAATTATTCCTTGTAGAAAAAAAAGATATTAAAAAAGCCGCTTATCAAGCGGCTTTTTTAATATCTTTTTCAAAAGAAATATTATTTCTTTTTATTTTTCTCATTGTTTTCAACATGCTTTGCGTAACGATTACGGAATTTATCAACACGACCTGCCGTATCAACAAGTTTCATCTTACCTGTATAAAACGGATGTGATGTACTTGAAATTTCAATCTTCACTAATGGATATTCTGTCCCGTCCACTTCTATCGTATCTTTTGTATTGATAGTACTCTTGGTAATAGTTAAATCACCATTTGACATATCCTTAAATACAACAAGGCGATAGTTATCAGGATGTATTCCCTTTTTCATTTTAATATATCTTTAAAATTTAACGTCTATTCAATTGGTGTGCAAAAATATAATTTAGTTTTATAAAAACAAAATCTAAAAACATTTTTCTCTTTTTATTCTTCTTTATTCAAAATCTTTTCTTGTTTCAACTTTTTGGGTGCAGCATTTTCAAAACGTTTAAACGGCTTATTTCTGTCAAATAAATACCTATATGTAACATGAGTTTTTGCTTTAACGGTATTATCCATTTGTTTATACATTTTATTTACCGTAGTGTTATAATCGCCTACCCAACTCATTTCAAGTTCTGTAACACCGTGTTTTTTACAAGCATCAGCCATTTTCAAAAACAGTGGTCCTATAATTCCTGCTTTTTGATATTCGGGTATTACTCCCGATAACAATTGACGAGCACGCGTAACACTATGTTTTTTATGATAAAGTAATTTCAACTTATTGATAAGTGTTAACTTTCCGTTTTTCAACTTTTTAAATACCTGATTCAAATCCGGAAAGGTAATTATCATTCCTATAGGCTTTTCTTCGTCGTATGCAAATACAATAAACTCTTCGTTAAGTAACGGTTTTGCTTCTAAAAATACTTGTTCAAACTCTTCGTAAGTTATGGGTGTATAATCTTCGTGAAAATCCGACCATACGGCATTAAATATCTCAACAAGGTCTTTTATATATTTTTTATAATTATCAAAATGCAAATAATCCCATTTATAATTGGGTTTTCGCATTACAAAACGTGCAAATTTCTCTTGCCTTTCGGGAAATGGCTTGGTAAGGTCAACATGATAACTATACTGCTCAAAGTAAGTTTGAAATCCGTAATTTTCAAACAACTCTTTATAATACGGAAAGTTATATTGCATTCCGTATGCCTGATGCATAAAACCGTCAACAAGCAAACCCCAATGCACATAGTTTTCGCCAAAATTTATTGGTCCGTCCATTGCTTCCATTCCTTTTGATGTAAGCCAATTTTTAGCTGCATCAAAAAGCGTATTTGCAGCCTCTTGATTGTTTATACATTCAAAAAAACCAACTCCTCCGGTAGGTTGTCCGTGTCCTGCTACGTAAGCCTTTTGCGTATCGTAAAATGCTGCAATTCTGCCTATTGTTTTATTATTGTCATCAACAAGAATCCAACGTATTGCATCGCCGTGATTAAAACAACTGTTATGTTTCGGGTCAAAAATACTTTCTATTTCTGCATCTAAGATACAAGTCCAATTTTCATCATTTTTATACAACTGTTTCGGAAAATCAAGAAACTGCTGTTTTGTTTTTTTATCATTTACTTCTATAAGTGTCATGATGCTATTTTTTTTGTAAAAATAAATTAAAGTTTTATCTTTTTTGCTGATTTTAGTCAATAAAAATTATCCTGCAAAATCTTTCAAAGTAAAAGCATCTTTTACTGCAAAACCTTTTTGTGTTTTTTCAACCGTGCAACATTCGTTTTTTATATCATGTTCAAAAAATAGTGTCATAGCATTTTCAACCGCCGAATTAAGCAATTGCTCTTTTTCATCCAATACATCAAGCTGAAACAGGTCGAAAGCCGAAATAAACGACAAAGGCACATTTGCCATTGTGGGAATTAAATCGGCACAATACACTAATTTTTTTCCATGATAATTAATAACAGGAATTAATTGTCCTTTGGTGTGTCCGTTGGCTATCAATACATAAAAATCGAGAAACAACTCACCTTCGCCGTGTATAAAATGCAACTTGCCTGTATCTTGCATGGGCAAAATATTCTCAGGCGGAAAAGCCGGTGCTTCGCGTTTATTTGGTTTAACCGCCCAATCCCATTGAGATTTGCTCACCCATAGATTTGCATTTGGAAAAGCTGATACAATATTTCCGTCATCATCTTTTTTTAGTGTTCCGCCGCAATGGTCAAAATGTAAATGTGTATGAACCACATCGGTAATATCCTCCGGCTCCACTCCCACTTGCTTCAACGATTTTATCAACTCTCCATCGCCGTTAAGATAATGATATTTAAAAAACTTCTCGTCTTGTTTATTTCCCTGTCCGCTGTCAATTAATATTTTTCTATCGTCGGTTACTACCAACAGGCTACGCATCACAATATTACACAGATTATTCTCGTCACTTTCATATTTTTTCGACCACATTGTTTTGGGAATAACTCCGAAAAGAGCACCACCGTCAATCATCATGTTTCCGCAATCTATTGAATAAAGTTTCATACAATTAATACATTAAAAAATAAAATACAAACAATATATTATCTATTTTACAATCGGTAAAGTTATAATATTGTATTAATAATTTTATTTTTTTATTAAAAAATATAACTGTTCTGCTTTGCGTTTTAGCTTATACTTTTGCACAATTTTTGCGTATAAAGTTTTCAGTCGTAAAATTTTTATTTACAATGAACAAACTCTTAATATTAACAGCTATCTTACTTTTTAGGGTAAGTCCGTTGTTGTCGCAAAACAACGACAGCAACAATGTTAATATTTTGAGGTCGGTTGTAATTGGCGGTGATACCATTCCCAATATTAACATTAAAGAGATTCCCGTATTCCCGAAAAGGGAATTTAAAAACCGCAGAGAATATCGCCGCTATACGCGATTGGTGCGTAATGTAAAAAAAGCCTATCCGTTTGCTCTTATTGCCCGCCACGAATTGCAAATTATGAACGACAGCTTACAGCATATTACCGGCGACAAGGAACGAAGAAAATATATAAAATCATACGAAAAAGAGATGTTTCGCCGCTATGAAAGTGGTTTGCGTAAATTGACTTTTTCGCAAGGGAAAATTTTAATAAAACTTGTTTACAGAGAGATAGGTAACACATCTTACAACTTGGTAAAAGAGTATCGCGGTAGTTTTTCGGCTGCCTTTTGGCAAGGTGTAGCACGAATATTCGGTTCTAATCTTAAAAGCACCTACGACCCTTACGGCGATGATTATGAAATTGAACAGATTGTATTGATGATAGAAGCAGGTCTTATTTAATGCTTGTCTATTATTTACTATTATCGACATAAGTTTCCCATTTGTCGATTACTGCTTGTAAATCGTCGGGAATAGGCGAATCAAATTTTACAAATTTGCCTGTTTCGGGATGATTAAAACCAAGCTCTTTGGCATGTAACGCTTGTCGCGGAAGCAAATTAAAACAATTTTGAATAAACTGCTTATATTTTGTAAATGTTGTTCCTTTAAGTATTTGGTCGCCACCATATTCGGCATCGTTAAACAGCGGATGACCAATGTATTTCATATGTACCCTAATCTGATGTGTTCTGCCTGTTTCAAGCCTGCATTCAACAAGAGTTACATAGCCGAACCGACGCAAAACTTTATAGTGAGTAACCGCATGTTTGCCATATTCTCCTTCGGGAAAAACATCCATAACCTTACGATTTTTAAGGCTTCTGCCAATATTTCCGGTAACAGTTCCTTCATCTTCGTCAAAATTTCCCCATACTAAAGCAACATATCTGCGGTGTGTGGTATGTTCAAAAAATTGTAAAGCAATTTTTGTTTTTGCCTCCTCATTTTTGGCTATAACCAAAAGTCCCGATGTGTTTTTATCGATACGGTGCACAAGTCCGGGGCGAGCATCGCCACCGTTAAAAATAGGCAAATCGCGATAACGATATGCCAAAGCATTGATTAATGTGCCGCTATAATGGCCATAGCTGGGATGAACAACCATTCCGGACGATTTGTTTACTATCACAAAACTATCGTCTTCGTAAACAATATTAAGCGGAATATCTTCGGGAATAATCTCTATTTCACGTGGCGGATACTCCATAACCACTGTTATAATATCACCGGGTTTAACTTTATAGTTTGATTTTACCGATTTTCCGTTTACCAAAACGCAATTATTATCGGCTGCTTGTTGAATTTTCGAACGCGATGCGTTTTCTATTTTATTTTGAAGAAACTTATCTACACGCAAAGGTTTTTGTCCGCCGTCGGCTTCAAACCTGTAATGCTCAAATAACTCACCTTGCTCTTCTTGACTGTCGTCAATATCTCTTATCTCTTCACTCATAGGTTATTTTGAAATAATCAGTTTTGTTGTAAATATTTTATCCGATTCTGCTGTAAATGTTACTAAATATATTCCGCTGTTTAAAAATCCTGTGTCAATTGTTTCTTGTGTGTCAATTTGTTTTTGATAAACAACTTTTCCCGAAAAATCGAGAATACTTAGCTTTCCATTAAAAAATTCGTTGTTGACATTTAATCTGAAACTTTGTTTGCAAGGATTAGGATAAATATTAAGTTTTGAACAAACAACTGTTTTATTTTCAATAGATTGCGGCAACTTATCAGGACTAAACACCGGACGTATCATTAATGAGCCTTTAAAATTAGAACCATACCACTGTGAGTTTACATAATAATACAAACGATTATTTCTTATTGTATTTGCATCAAAACCTACATTCATAAGCAAATCGGAAGTTTGTTGCCAACCTATATAGAATGTTCCTTCAAGATAAACAGGATTATCTAACTTTATGGTTACAAATCCATTAAGGTTATCGGAATATTTCGGTTCTTTACCTGTCTCTTTTAAAATAATATTTCCGGGCACACCGTTATAATCGTCCCATACACACAAAGTAAACGACTGCACCGCCGAATATTCTTCTTTGTTTCGCACAAAATACATCTGCACCGCTCTAAGCGAATCACCCAGATATGTAGTATATTTAACGGCTACTTTTGCCCTATCGTTATCTACTCCGTAAGCCTTTTCTGCTGTTCCGTCGTCGTATGCATAATAGTTGTCGTAAGTTACAATTCTTGATGAATAATTATTTGATGCAGTATCGGCTTCGCCTGTTTTAAGTTCTCCGCTTATTTTAAACGATGTTTTTTCGGCATCATACCACTCAATAGGCGAACGTGTAAAGTTCCAAAGTAAATTTGAATTGTTGTAAAACGGCATTATAGTGCTGTGTCCGATATAAAAATCACTAATAGTGCCTTTATCTAAATCTTTAATATTTATTATTATTTGATTTATATTTCTTTTAATAGAATCATTGTTTCTAATACTAAAAAACATATCGGTAAGCTCTTTGTTTACGGCACTTTCGAAATGTCGCCACGGAACCGAACTGTAGTTTTTCATAAACAGAGTCGGCGGAGCAATCATAGCCAAATCTTTTGCTACGGTATCACCTTTACTTCTATGCTCGTTAAGATAAATATAATCGATATTCCAATGGTCGGCATTTGTTCTACCCGAAGGATTAAACAGACCTGCTATACTGGCATAATTTATAAATCGGAGTTTAAAATCAGACGTAAAATATTCGGCTTTATCAAGTTTTAAGTGCACAAGTTTAAATTCAAGAGTATCAGGGCGGTCATTGGAAATACCGAGAGTATCATTTTTAAATGATTTAAAATCGGTGCCGTTAGCATACCACACATTATAAATATTCCCGTTTGAGATAAACTGTAATATCAACGAATCGTTAAACTCCGGTGCATTACCGTGTCCTTGCGGCTGATAATAAAAAGAGAGCCAAGTGCTGTCGTGATTTGCTGAACTTAAATCAATGGGCAATGACATTAAGGTATCTGCCGGTGAAGGATTTTCAGACATTGACTCGTAAACATATCCGCGTTGGTCAACAGCATCAAAAGTTGCAACGCCAATTGACGGCGGACATATTGCATACGACGAATTTATAAATACATTTTTATTTTCCCATAATTTATCTGACGGATAGTATTCTTCTTGACTAAAATCATCGAAAAAAGGTAACGAAACAGATGTTTTTACAGATTTAAATGACAACTCCGCTTTTTCATATTCTTGTGTCAACACAGGATTAACAAACAAATCGTTTAATACTTCTTGTGAAAAAGATGTTACACTAAAAATTAAAAGACATATTATAAATATAATTCTCATGTCGAATTTTAAAATTAGAAAAATTATTCGAATTGATTATCAGCAGAGTCTGATTCTGTATCGTTACTTGCAACTTTACTTTTATCGAGAGTAAGCCACATATCAATTTTAGCACCCATCATAAGCCGTGCTGTGCTTGAATATTCGGGACGTTGTTTCCAAACAAAAGCATTAAGAGTATCAGTATAATTATGAATTGTTGTATCAAAATAAGTTCTGCCCACATTAAAATACGAATCGTTTATTTCACTTATTGCCTGATTGTAAATTGATTTTTTCAGGTCGGGAACAGGCAAATTACTTCTTGAATAACCGTTTCCAAGAATTAAATCAATGCTTGAACCTTTTACTATTTCGGTTTCGGGTTCAATATCTTTACCTTTATACATTTGATTCAAAATATTATTTTTTGCAAAATCGGGTTTGTAAATCAATCTTCCTACTCTCAATCCTCTGCTTTCAAGAGTTGTTTTTCCTTGACGGTAAGACACTCCCACAACATTAGGCATTTCAACCTTTGCTTGATTAAACGCATTTATAGTTAAAAATATTGTTCTATTCTTTTTTACATTTACATTAGGATGCGGATATTGCTCTATTACACTTCCTTTGGGTAGATACGGTACAAATGTAGAATCTACAATTTCAATAAACAGGTCACGAGAATCGGCTATTTCTTCGGCTCTATCTATTGAAACTCCTTTAAAATCAGGCACAGGAAATGATTTTCCGTGATGAGTATAAATTTTAAGACCTATTATTACCACTAAAAACAGTAATATGTAAAGTATTATTCCACGTAAGATTATCACCCAAAACTCCTTGTTTGTCAGTAATTTTAAAAATCCCATAATATTTATTTTGTTGTTTGTTCTGTTTATGCATTTTTACAAAAATAGAACTATTGTTAATAGTGACAAAACCTTTATGGAAATAATACAAAAAAAGCATCGGTTTAGCCGATGCTTTTCATAAATATATTGATAAAATCAATTTTTACATTTTGTGTCTTCTTTCGTCAGATACCGAAAGTTTTTTTCTTCCTTTGGCTCTTCGTGCCGACAATACTTTTCTTCCTGCCTTAGTTGACATTCTCTCACGGAAGCCGTGTTTATTTTTTCTCTTTCTGCGTGAAGGTTGAAACGTTCTTTTCATTGCTTTAATTTTTTCTTATTATGCTGTATCTTTCTAATTCTCTACTAAAATGCCTAACGACAAATTTGGAGTGCAAAAGTAAATTTTTTTTTTATAGTTTCAAATCTATTTGTAAAATAATTTTATTTTTTCTTGTTTATTACTTGCTTAAATACTTTTATTTCTATGTCTTTAAGTTCTAATCTTACATTATTTTTATTCCATAAGTATGCTTTTAACTCACATTCCTCTGATGATAAATCAGGAGGGATATACGTTTCGATAGAGAGTGAAAAATGATTCTTTTTGTTTGATTCAAACTCTTTTTCTTTACGCATCCAATAAATTGAGTTATAAAAAACTTTTTTGTTTTCAGCATCTCGCACTTCTAACACAAATTGCGGATATTTTTTATGGTCAATAGTATTGGGCATTAGTGTAAAATCTAATGTAACTCTGTAATTACTACCTGTATTCTTAAAGTCTTCTTTCCAAATTCGTGTGTAAGTTGTTGTTGAATCTATCAGTATTCTTTTTTTATTTTTCTTATCTTTTATTTTATATAAAATCCCCCATTTACTGTATTCTTTTTCCGGCATCAAATAGTTATTATTACATACATAATTATTTATTTGTAAATATGCATTTAACCATTTTTGCATTTTTTGTTGTATGGTATCATTATTTACAAGTTTCATTTGTAAATTATTTTCTATATGATATAATTTTCCTTTTGACAAAAAATAATCATTATACAAAACCTCTTGAACACTTCTGTTAATTTGCATAATAGGAACAGGAATTTTTGATTTTACAATTGCTGACGTGTCAAAATCGCGTCCCATCCAATACACATTATCAGGCGTTTGCAACAAATAATCTTTTTTTAAAAATGCTAATAATGAAGGTGTAACATTATAATGCGTATTAACAGCTTTAAAATGTTTGTGTGTTTTTAGAAGAGGTGAATATATTAACAACGGCACATGATATCGTTGAACGGGATTATCGGAGCAAACATCGGAGCGTCCGTGGTCTCCTGTTACAATAAATATGGTATTATCCATTTGCTTAAGTGCTTTTAATCCGTAAAACAGATTTCGTATTTGCCTGTCGGTATAATAATAACTTGCCAAACGACTGTAATTTTTTTTCAGATATTCTTTTTGCTGTTTATTTAGTTTTTTCGACCACTTATTTAAAATAAAGTCTTCTAATTCAGCTTGCTCCGGATAATCAAATGGTCCATGTGTTGAAAGTGTCAGATAAACACTTAAAAACGGTTTTTCATTTTTTTGTTCGGCTCTATATAACAACGATTTGGCAAAAGTTATAGAGTCATTTAATCCCCAATAAACACGTCCTTCTTTTTTGTAATAATCACCCGACTCCAATTTATCAACTCCTTGCCGCGAAAGAAAAACATTTGTATTATCAAAAGACGGTAAACCACCATAATAAAATTCTGTATTGTATCCATTTTTCTTTAGTATCGACATTAAGGTTAAATGAAGCGGCATTTTTCCTCCCATAACAGTAAAACCTTCGTTGGCTGAAGGTAATGAGCCTAAAATTCCGGGCAATACTCCAACTGTTCGTTCACTTGTAGATGTAAAATTATCCCAATATAAACTATATTGAGTCAAAGAATCCAAAAATGGCGTATAACTTCCTGCCCAAGCATTTGTCCCTGAATAACAACGACTTAACGATTCTACAATTACTATTACAATATTAGGTTTTTTTGTTGATTTATTGAAAAAATTTGACAACACCGCATCATTTGAAGTTGTATGCAACATTGGATACTCTTTATTTATAAAATTGCGATTTGGATAAAATGACTGAAATGTTTTTATAATTTCATCTGATACTTTTTCAATGTTTGTTTGTTTCTCACTAAATAAAAAATTAAATGCATCATTAATAAAATAATCTGTTTTGTTTATTAGTGTATAATATTCTTTTTCAGAATAATTTTCTTTTAATTTCTCACCAAGAAACTTATCTGAAATTAATGACAAAATCATAAATACAAGCATAAGTGCCGATACTGAACCGAAAAATTTGTATTTATTAAATATCCTTACAAGCACTACAATAAAAATTATCAATAATACCGATGCAAATATTGATAATGGGTTTATATTTCCGCTTGTTTGAGCTATTAAAAGAAGTTCATCAAGCGAATACGAAAAGAAAACTTTATCTAAAGGATAGTGCATATCAATGAAATACAATAAAAATCCGACTCCTGCAAATATTGATACTGTCAGAATAATTGTATTTAAAATTTCAGCGGCTTTTTTATTTATTAAAAATAGTAATAAAAAAACAGGATATAACCGAGCCGAAAAAGAAAAAGTAAATAAAAAATCGGATAGAAAACTTAAAAGAATATTATAGAAAGAAAAATCTAAATTTGTTGTATCTGTCTTTATAAATTCAAATACTCTAAATACTATCTGCGATAATAACATCAATAAAATAAAGTGAGCAAAAATATCAATGCTGTCTTTAAATTTACTTTTTATTATTTTATAATTCATTTCTGTTAATATATTATAATAATATAAAACTTTAAACTAATAGATATATTTTATATTTACCTTAATTTATTCAACTCATCAACAACAAAATCCATTAATTCTTTAATATATTCTTTGCTGAAATCAAACTTTATTCCTGCTGCTTTATATACATGCGATATAGGTGCGGTATATCCCATTTCAAGAGCTTTTTTAAAGTTTGACAATGCTTTTACTTTATTCTCTTTAAAATTTTTCCAAACGGCAATTGCTCCAAGTTGGGCTATACCGTATTCAATATAATAAAACGGAACTTCAAAAATATGTAACTGCTTTTGCCATTGATTTTTCTTAAACTCTTCTAAACCCGAATAATCAATAATATTACTACCTGTTTTATCTGATATTTTCATCCATGTGTTATATCGTTCCTCTACGGTATGTTCCGGTTGTTCGTAAAGAAAATGCTGAAATTCATCAACTATGGCTACCCACGGCAATACTGTTAAAACATCTTCGAGATGAATGCGTTTTGCACGCTTTAAATCTTCATCATTATCAAAAAAATAGTGCCAATAATCCATTGTAATAAGTTCCATACTCATTGATGCAAGTTCGGCAATTTCTGCCGGTGTCTCTTTAAAATTCACCAATTCCAAATCGGCACACAAATACGCATGAACGGCATGTCCGCCTTCGTGCATCATAGTAACAACATCGCGTAAGTTTCCTGTTGCATTCATAAAAATAAACGGCACATTACTTTCGTGTAGCGGATAATTAAAACCTCCGGGTGCTTTATTTTTACGAGAATCCAAATCAAGATATCCCTTTATTCGCATTTCATTTAAAAATACGCCAAACTCAGGCTCCAAATCTCTGAAAACAAAAGTTGCTTTCTTTATCAACTCTTCGGTTTTTTCAAATGGTTTTAAAGGCGGTTTATTATCTTCGTCAACATCCAAATCCCAAGGTCGCAAAGTATCGAGATATAATTTGCTTTTTCTGTATTTGTGCATATCCTCTATCACAGGCTTTACTACTTCGGCTACCGAATTGTGAAATTGTTTACACTCTTTAACTCCGTAGTCAAAACGTCCGAGACTTTTGAATTTATAATCTCTGAAATTTTCAAATCCTGCATTTAATGCAACTTTATGACGCAATTTTATTAATTCGGTAAGCAAATCGTTTAACTTGTCGGAATCTTGCAATCGCCTGTTATTAATTAATTTATAAACAGTTTCTCTAACTTTCCTGTCGGTTTGCTTTAAATAGTTGGCTGCCTGTTGCAGAGTTATCTCTTTGCCTTCGTATTCTACCAACATCTTCGACGATATTACGCCGTATTCTTGTTCCTTTTGCTGCAATTCGGCTTCAATCGGAATATTTTCTTCTCTGAAAAGTTCCAAATCTTTGCGTATTTCACGTATTACCGTAAACAATTTGGTTTGGTCAACTTTTTTAATTACCTCATCGTTATAAAATTTTTTGTCGAGTTCATTCGACAAAGGTGCTATCTTGGGTTCAATCTCTGTTATAAACATATTGAAATCATCAGCCAACGACTTATCGGCGGTATTGCAATTCATTTTTATATATCGCCATGCCAAATCTTCGCTTAATACACTTTCAAGTTCACTCCTGTCAAGCAACCATTGCCATACTTCTGACGGTGTTTTAAAGTCTCTGTTTTTTAAATTATCGTAATATGGTTTTATATCTTCAAACGAATTAATTTTTAGATTTTTATCGATAAAGTTTCTTTCCAATTTTTTTGTCATAATTAATATTGTAAAAATTTTATTATTAATCTCTTATTATTTAACATCTGCTTTAACCGAACCTTTTGCTAATTGTATTTTTATCTCATCGTTTTTCTTTAATTTTTTACTATCGGTAATAATTTCGTTATTATGTGTAACCCAAGCAAATCCGCGTTCTAGAATATTTTGTGGATTAACAAGGTCGGCTTTTTGCTCCAAAAATTGTAATCGTTGCTCTTTTTTACGAAAGTAATCGTCTAACCATTTTTTTAATCGAACACTTTGCAAATTACACATTGTAATTTCACGGTTTACAACCCCTTTTGCTACATGAATAATATCTTTGTTGTATGTTGAAAGTTGTGTCTCTTTGTTTTTCAACAATTGTCTTGTTTTATTGATAACATCTGCTTTTGCAACAGCTAAAAACCGCTCTTTATTTAACAATAATTGCCCTATTCCGCTTTTTAATCTATGCGACAATTTTTCGAGATAAAACTCATTTTTATTAAAAATATCATTTAATAAATCGTTCAAATATGCTTGCGATTCATCTAATCTGTAATCGAAAGCTTTAATTTGTGAGATTAAAAATTCTGCAACAGCTGTTGGTGTTTTTAATTTGGTATGTGCTACAATATCGGCAATGGTATCATCGCGTTCGTGACCTATTCCCGTGAGCACAGGCAGCGGAAACTGAGTAATATAATATGCAAGTTCATAATCGTCAAAACAACTTAAATCAGACTTGGAGCCACCTCCGCGAATTAATACAACAATATCAAAATTATCAATTTGCTCAAAAATTGTATTGAAAGCATTAATTATTGATTCGGCTGATTTTTCACCTTGCATTATTGCAGGAAAAAGTTCCGTAAAAAATTTATACCCGTTACTATTGTTTGACAACTGATTTAAAAAATCACCATATCCGGCTGCCGTATCCGACGATATTACAGCTATTCGTTGCGGAACAAGCGGCAACTGCAACTGCTTGTTCATATCAAGAATGCCTTCATTGTCGAGCCTTTCGATAATAGCAATTCGTTTTCGAGCCATATCCCCAAGTGTAAATTCAGGATTTATCTCACTTACATTTAAACTAAAACCGTAAACTTCATGAAATTCGACAGATACACTAAGCATAACTTTTAAACCGGCACGTAATGTTTCGCCTGTTACCGACTCAAAATATGGTTTTATGGTTCTGAATGTATAAGCCCAAATTGTTGCTCGGCTTTTTGCTATTATTTTGTCGCTTATTGTATCTTTCTCAATAAGTTCAAGATAGCAATGTCCGTTCCGGTTGATATTCAGTTCACTTATTTCGGCTACAATCCAAATATTACCTACATATTTTTCCTGTAAAGTAATTTGTATATCCGTTACAAGTTGCGATAAACTGATTGTATCCATAGTGATTATTTAGAACCGGTGATATTTTTTATTTAAACTGAAATAACTGTTTTCTCAATGTTAATATTGTTCTCTGTCATTTGGAAAATCTCTGTTTCTGACATCTTTAATATAAGATTTTACAGCACCGTCAATTTCAGCGGATAAGTTGTGATAACGACGTAAAAAACGCGGTGAAAATTCCTGAGTAATACCAAGCATATCGTGTAAAACAAGCACCTGACCGTCAACACCACTCCCCGCTCCTATTCCTATCATGGGAATTTTTACACTTTCGGCTACTTCTTTTGCCAATTGAGCGGGAATTTTTTCCAACACAATAGCAAAACACCCCAACTCTTCAAGCAAAAGAGCATCACTTTTAAGTCTTTCGGCTTCTTCATCTTCGCGTGCTCTTACCACATAAGTTCCGAATTTATGGATACTCTGCGGTGTTAACCCAAGATGCCCCATAACAGGAATACCGGCTGAAAGTATTCTTATTATCGACTCTTTTACTTCAACTCCTCCTTCGAGTTTTATTGCATGTGCTCCTGTCTCTTTCATTATGCGTATTGCCGAATTAAGAGCCTCTTTTGAGTTTCCCTGATATGTTCCGAAAGGCAAATCAACAACTACCAAAGCACGATTAACTGCACGCACTACCGAAGCGGCATGATAAATCATGTGGTCTAATGTAATGGGCAAAGTTGTGTCGTAACCTGCCATAACATTACTTGCCGAATCACCTACCAAAACCACATCTATACCGGCATTATCAATCAAACGAGCCATACTGTAATCGTAAGCTGTTAACATGGCAATTTTTTCACCTTTAAACTTCATTTCACTCAATATATGAGTGGTAACTACTTTTACATCTTTATGAACCGACATCTTTCTGTTTTTTTTGTTAATGCAAAAATACTATAATTATTCAATGAGTTGAATGTTGAAAGTAAAAAGTTTATAAAGTGAAGTTGAAAACTGAAAGTAAAAAAGTTAGTACGAAGGCTAATGTTTAATCAGATGCATTATTATCATATCAATTTTTGATTTTTTTTTGTTTTTTTACATGTAAAAACCTAAAAGTTAATTTCAATAATAATTTATAGTATTTTTATACAAAATTTTATATTGTGAGAATATCATTAACAAAAAAAATATTTTTTAATTTTTTAATATTAAGTATTGTTCCAATAATTATATTAGACACATACTTTTATTATAAATCTAAAAAAGCATTAATTGATAGAACTTTTGACCAGCTAACTACTGTTAGAATTGAAAAAACAACACGTTTAAAAGATTTTTTTAATATAAGTTTTAACGACATAAAATCACTTACAAATTACAGTATAAAAGATAGTATATTTTGTTGTTTTAATAAAAAAAACAATAACATAGTAACAGATTTTCAAAAAAAAATTAAAGATATTACAAATAATAAAGCGTATAAAAAAGTAATATTAATTACAAAAAATAATGATATATGGTATTTTGACACAAAAGACAATCTGCACTTTAAGAAAATAGCAAATACAAGTCTTGAATATAAATCTCTGATTTCATCAATAAAGCAGACAAAAGAAAAAGAGAAACCTCAAATTTATGATGTAAAAAACAGCTATACATCAAAACATTATTCAATTTTGTTAATCAATAAAATTTATGAAAATAATATATTCAAAGGTGCTGTTATTTTAGAAATATCTCTAAATGCCATTAATCGTATTATGTCTGAAAATAATCTTCATAACGGATTAAAAAAAACCGGCGAAACATATTTGGTTGGAGCAGACTATTATATGCGAAGTTCATCACGTTTTAAAAATAATTCAATTTTTAATATTAAAGTAGAAACTACAAGTGTAAAAGAGGCTCTCAAAGGGAAAACAGGTGCAAAACAAATTTTAGATTATAGAAATATTCCTGTGTTAAGCTCATACAGCAAAGTAAATATAAAAGGGTTAGATTGGGTTGTTTTGGCAGAAATAGATACAAAAGAAGCTATGGTGCCAATATATTTAATCAGAAATGACATACTATTTATGAGCCTAATATTAAGTATATTGCTATTGGGTTTGGTAGAAATATTGGCATCAAAAATAACAGCTCCGGTTAAAAAACTTAAACAAGCAACCGATGAAATTAGTGAAGGTGAATTCGGTAAATTTGTCGATTTAAAGAGTAATGATGAAATAGGAGATTTAATTATTGCTTTTAATAAAATGATAGCTCAACTAGAGGAACAATCAATAAAACTCGAAGAAGAAAGAATCCTCAGAACAAAATCTCTTTTTGACGGGCAAGAGATTGAAAGACAACGTTTATCAAGAGAATTACACGATAGTTTGGGACAGTCTATTTTAGCTCTAAAAATAAAATTTGAAAGAATTAAAGAAACAACAAATGAAAAAAGATTAATAATTATTTCTGAAATAGAAGATTTATTTTTGAAAATAATGAAAGAAATAAGAAATATTTCTAATAATTTAATGCCTGCAGTATTAACAGAGTTCGGACTATTAATGGCTATAAAAAAATTTATCAGAGAATATTCCGAAAATACAAATATTATTGTAGATTTTAAAAATAATATTAACAATGAGAGTTTTAATAAAAAAATAGAAATTTATATTTACAGAATTATACAAGAAACATTTAGTAATGTATTAAAGCATGCACAAGCAAGCAAAATAAAATTATTTATTAACAAAAAAGATAATTTTATCGAATTAATAATAGAAGATAACGGTAAAGGTTTTCTTTTAAATCAAGAAACTTACACCAAAGGAAACGGAATATCAAATATTAAAGAAAGAATAAATTTAATTGGCGGTAATGTAAATTTCAAATCTGAAATTAATAAAGGCACAAAAATATATTGTAAAATACCTATTTAAAAATGAATCCTATAAAAATTATTTTAACCGACGATCATCAATTATTTCGTGATGGAATAAAATCACTTTTAGAAGATACTACTGATATTATTGTTATTGGAGAAGCATCAAATGAGCATGAATTAACTGATATTTTGAATAAAGAACTACCCGATATAATAATTCTTGATATAACATTACCTTGTACTTCAGGCATAGAAATTACAAAAAAAATTAAAAATAAATATCCTGAAATTAACGTTTTAATTTTATCAATGCACAACGACGACGAATTTGTTATAAATGCTCTTGAAGCCGGAGCAAAAGGTTATTTACCCAAAGACATCAATAAAAATGAGTTACTTGAAGCTATTTATACAATAAATAATGGTGATGAATATTATAACAAAGAAATATCAAAGATTTTTCTCAAAAAATACATAAATAGGAACAGAGCCGGATTAGAAGGAAAAAACTCAATATTAACAAACAGAGAAATAGAAATAGTTAAACTTGTTTCCGAAGGTTATAAAAATCAAGAAATTGCAGAGAAATTATTTATAAGCATAAGAACTGTTGATGTTCACAAAAATAATATTATGAAAAAATTAAAACTTAAATCAACTATAGAAATTGTAAAATTTGCAATTAAAAATGATATTATTAAACTTTAAAATAATTATCCTTAAAAAAAGTTCATAAACCCCTGATATACAAATAAGAACATCACTAAGTATAAAATAAGTTAAAATCAAATTAATTTGATTTTAACTTTGATTTATCCTCATAAAAATAAGTATTTTACCTATCCGAATTCCACTTTCTCTTATTAAAAAATAGGAATAGTTACTATTTTGCATGAAATCTATTCAATATATTTTTAAGCCACAAAAAAACAATATTTATTTTTATGAAAAGGAATTATTTAAAACAAACATTTGTCATTTTATTACTATTTATAAGCAGTATTGCATTTGCTCAAACAGACAGCATAAAAAGCAATTTTAATTTAAATATCGGAGCCGATATTATGAGCCGATATGTATGGAGAGGAACACAATTTGGAGGAAACTCTCCTAGCATACAGCCTGCAATTAATTTAAGTTACAAAAACTTTAACTTAGGAGCTTGGGGTGCATATTCAACAGGGGGTGTTCATGCTTCTCAGGAACTGGATTTATCTTTATCGTATAATTTTTTAAAAAATATTTTTACTGCAATAATTACCGATTATTATTTTCCTTCGGATACTGCTAAATACAACTATTTTGGATATGATAATAAAACAGGTCATATTGGAGAATTAGGATTAATATTTAATGGAACAAAAAAAATACCGCTTACGTTTAGTGCTTATGTAAATATACTGGGAAATGATGCACAAACATTAGGTGACAATCCGAATGATACAACAACATTTAATAAAGATACAGGCATTCAGTATTCTAATTATTTTGAATTGGCATACAGCAATACATTAAAAAATGTAGATTTTAATGTATTTGTTGGTTTTACTTTTAATAACCCGAAAGAAAAAAATATTAATACAGGATTTATTGGTGAAACCGGATTTTATGGAAATGGACCGGGCATTGTAAATTTGGGAATAAATATTTCAAAGTCTGTTAAAATTACAAATAATTATTCATTACCAATTACAGCTTCATTTATTACAAATCCACAAGCAGAAAAAATATTTTTGGTATTTGGAATATCATTTTAATACTTAATATAAACATTCAAAAAAAAAAATTATGGGTTTTGATACTGGAACAACGACTTTTATGATATTATCAACAAGTCTTGTTATGTTAATGACTCCCGGGTTAGCTTTTTTTTATGGCGGCTTGGCGAGTAAAAGAAATATTCTTGGTATAATGATGCAAACATTTGCATCTTTGGGTATAACCACAATGCTTTGGATAACATTCGGTTATTCTTTGTGTTTTAGTGGTGGCGAAGGTGGCATTATAGGTAATTTGGATTGGGCTTTCTTAAACGGCATACCTTTTAGTGAAGCTTACAGCGGAGCCGATGGACAATATCCTACTTATATTTTTATTGCATATCAAATGATGTTTGCAATAATTACACCGGCTTTAATTACAGGTGCATTTGTTAACCGTGTAACATTTAAATCATACTTAATATTTTTAGTTGTATGGCAAATTTTTGTTTATTATCCGTTTGTACATATGGTATGGGGAGGCGGATTACTTGCCCAGTGGGGAGTTGTTGATTTTGCAGGAGGTCTGGTTGTTCATGCTACAGCCGGTTTAGCTGCATTAGCTTCTGTTTTTTATGTTGGAAAACGAAAAACCGACACACAAGCTCCTCCTAACAGTATTCCGCTTGTAGCAATCGGAACAGGATTATTATGGTTTGGTTGGTATGGCTTTAATGCAGGCAGCGAACTTAAAGTTGACGATATAACCACATTAGCATTTTTAAATACCGACACAGCTGCATCTTTTGCAGCAGTTACTTGGTTAATTATAGAATGGGTTCATGTAGGAAAACCTAAATTTGTAGGATTACTTACAGGTTCTGTTGCCGGTTTAGCAACTATTACACCGGCTGCCGGTTTTGTTCCTCTTTGGGCTGCTATAATTATTGGTATTGCGGCATCAACAGTAGCATATCTTGCTGTTAATTTTAAAAACAAGCGAGGTTGGGACGATGCTCTTGATGTTTGGGGTGTACACGGAATGGGTGGTGTTACCGGAATGATTTTATTAGGAGTATTTGCATCATCATCCATTAATGGACAATCAGGATTAATCGAAGGAAATGTTTCTTTCTTTATGAAAGAAACAGTATCAGTATTAGGTAGTGCAATTTATGCTTTTATTTTTACTTACCTGATGTTAGCTCTTATAAATAAAATCACTCCTGTTAAAGTATCTGAATCAGAAGAACAAGAAGGATTAGACATTGCTATTCATGGAGAGAAAGCTTATGATGAAGGTACATTATAATTAAAATAAATAGTATAATTTTTAAGTTTTTATTCTATAATTTAAGATTTAAGTATCTAATTGTTACAATTATTAGTAAAAATAAGCGGCAGAAAAATTTCTGCCGCTTTGTTATATTATCCCATTAAATCAACAATCCACAGCTAATTTTTAATTCAAAATACATTATTATTAAAAAAATTATCCATTTGTTAAATTTTTAGTTTTACATAATAATAATATTGTCCTAAAATAAATAAAATACATATTTAATCATCCGCTTATTTCCTATTTAATAACATCATTTTAAAGTTTATAATTTATTCTGTATGAGCTTTTACTACAATTATTCTTTATATTTTATTTTATAAAACAAATTCTTGCAAACGCCATAACTTGCACGAAATGAAAAAGATAGCAATTCGGAAATTACCAATATTAAGTAATAAAATTGTAAATTTAAGGAGACAATTGATTTTTTAACTAAAAACATAATAAGATGGCTGATAAAATTTACAGGGTCAACATGAAAGACCTAAGTTTTAAAATTGAAGAAGTGCCGCAAGAGTGGTTAGCCCTTGGTGGAAGAGCTTTAACATCAACAATAGTAGCAGCCGAAGTAGATCCGGAGTGTCATCCGTTAGGACCAAATAATAAAATGGTTTTTGCTCCGGGAATGTTATCGGGGACACCTGCTGCTAATTCAGGAAGAAACTCTCTTGGCGGAAAAAGTCCGCTTACAGGAGGAATAAAAGAGAGTAATGTGGGAGGAACCAGTGCTCAAATTTTTGCTAAATTAGGGGTAAAAGCCCTAATTATAGACGGACTTCCGGAAGATGATTCTACATTTTATCATTTACATGTAACAAAAGAAAAAGTTGTAATTAATAAAGTTCCCGAATTAGTAGGAAAAAATAATTTTGAAGTTATTGACACTATGATGGCAAAATACAATAATAAAGTAGCTGTTATGTCAATAGGTCGTGCCGGAGAAATGAAAATGCTCATATCAAACATATCGGTAAAAGATCCCGAAGGAAAAATAAGAAGCCACGGACGCGGAGGAATGGGTGCTGTAATGGGCTCAAAAAAAATTAAAGTTATTACTGTGGATGCCGAAAATTACAAAGAAGCAACAATTATCGACAAAGAAAAATTTACAAAAGCCAATAAAGTTTTTGCAAAATCATTAATAGATCATCCTGTAAGCGGACAAGCATTATCAGCTTTTGGAACAAATGTTCTTGTGAATATACTAAACGAAGCAGGAGGTTTACCTTCAAAAAATTTCCGTTTAGGTAATTCTGAAAATGCAGAAGCAATTTCGGGTGAAACAATGGCTGAAAACATAAAAGCAAGAAACGGAAAAACAACTCACGGTTGTCATGCAGGATGTGTTATTCAATGTTCACAAGTTTATAACGATAATAAATCAGAATATTTAACTTCCGGTTTTGAATATGAAACTATTTGGGCATTTGGAGCAAATGCAGGAATAAAAGATTTAGATATTATAGCCAAAATCGACCATGTTATGGACGATATAGGAGTTGACTCAATAGAAACAGGTGTTACTTTTGCTTTAGCTGTTGATGCAGGTATTATTGATTACGGCGATGGCAATGCTGTTTATAAAATTCTTACCGAAGATGTAGCAAACGGAACACCACTGGGACGAGTAATTGGCAGCGGAACCGGAAATTTAGGTAAACTTTACGGATTGGTTCGTGTGCCTGTTGTTAAAAATCAAGGAATACCTGCTTATGACCCACGAGCCGTAAAAGGACAAGGTGTTACATATGCAACTACACCTATGGGTGCCGACCATACAGCCGGTTATGCAGTTGCTACCAATATTTTAAAAGTAGGCGGCTTTGTTGATCCGTTAAAAAAAGATGGTCAAATTGAATTATCGCGAAATTTACAAATAGCATCTACTTTTATCGACAGTACAGGTATGTGCGTATTTGTTGCTTTTGCAACACTTGATAATCCGGATAGTATGCCCGCATTGGTTGAAATGATTAATGCAAGATTTGGAAGTAATGTAACTGTTGATGAAATGATGCAATTGGGAGCAAAAATATTAAAAATGGAACGTGAGTTTAATAAAAATGCAGGCTTTACAAATGCTCACGACAGATTACCTGAATTTATGAAATATGAGGAATTACCACCTCATAATGTAATTTGGGACTTTACAAACGAAGAAATTGATTCATTCTGGAATTTCTAAAATGATACAAATAACCATAAAATTGTTTGCACATTATCGTCAAAACAAATTCTCTGTCAAAGAATTTAATTACAAAGATGATATTAAAATCAAAGATATTATTGAAAATATTGACATTAATATTGACAAATATCCCATTGGCATTATCTTAGTAAACGGAAAACATGCCGACGAGAGTTCAACAGTTAATGACGGTGATGTGCTTTCAATTTTTCCAAAAGTTGGAGGTGGTTGATTTTTATTGTTATGGATATAAAAACTTTTTTAAAGAAAAATAGTATTGACAATTTCATATCGTATTCTGTTCAAAAAAAAGCAGCAGATGTTTTTAATATCTCTTTTAGAGATGTTGAAAAAATAACATTAGAACAAGAGATAACTCCTTTGAGATACAAAAGAAATCAATCAACAATAGATATTAAAGCTCAAAAAATACTATTTAATTCACATGTTGTAATTATAGGATGCGGAGGACTGGGAGGATACATTGCAGAGATATTAACGCGTTTAGGTATAGGTAAATTAACAATATTTGATTTTGATATTTTCGAAGAACATAACTTAAACAGACAAAACTTTTCAACCATAGAAAATTTAGGAAAAGAAAAAGTAATAATTGTTAAAGAAAATCTTGAAAAAATTAATCCTGCAATTGAAATTATTGCCTTTACAAAAAAATTTGATGTTCAAACAGATTTTGATTTAATAAACAATGTTGATATTATTGTTGATGCTGTTGATAATCCCGAAACAAAACTAAAACTGGCTGATGTTTGCAAAAAAAAGAATATTAATTTTGTGCACGGTGCAGTTGCCGGAATGAGTGGTCAATTTATTACCAATAATACATTGGAAAACTTTTATCGAAATTCAGAGAAAGGAATTGAAAAAACTATTGGAACACCTGCTTTTTCAGTTTCCTTTGCCGCTACAATTCAAAGCACAGAAGTAGTGAAATTATTACTAAACACAGGTAATAAACTAAATAATAAATTTTTAATTACCGATTTGCTCGAATACGAATTTTTATTATTCTCTCTATAATAACAGTTTGTTAGATTTTTAGTTACGAATGTACTAATTTGTCAACTTACAAACAGTTGAATGGTGTAATGATATAATGATACAATGATTTAATGATATAATGATATAATGGTGTAATGATACAATGATTTAATGCGATAATGCAGAAATAAGCACGGAGGCTAGTTTACTCCGATTTTTTCGGAGAGCTTGTCGAAGCCGGATTAACAACGAAGAAAATGATATAATTATACAATGATACAATGGTTCAATGATGTAATGCAAAAATGCGATAATAAGTTGATAATGAATAATTGAAAATAAATTAGTGTTAATCAGTGTAATTTGTGGTTAAGAGAATAAAAGAAAGTAAAAATTTTATAAAATTAGAAGTATGAAAAAGTTTAATTTCAAACAATGCTAGCGTCTAGCATCTAAATAGTCTAGCATCTAAATAGTCTAGTATCTAACTTCTAGTAGTCTAGTATCTAACTTCTAGCATCTAGTATCTAGCATCTAGCAGTCTAACTTCTAGTAGTCTAGTATCTAACTTCTAGCAGTCTAACTTCTAGCAATCTAACTTCTAGCGTCTAACAGCTTAAAAAGAAACAGAGTAATTATGAATAGTTTAACAGCATTTATAAAAAAAGAGTTTTTTCATATTTTCAGAGATTCGAGAACAGTTCTTATACTGTTTATTATGCCTGTGGCTCAGATACTTATCTTTGGATTTGTGATAACCACCGACATTAACAATGCACGAATAGCCGTTCTTGACAAATCGAAAGATGAAGTAACGCGAGTATTGACCAATCGAATAATGTCGTCGGGATATTTTATTGTCGATAAGGTTCTGCATTCCGAAAGTGAGATTGAAAAGGCATTTACCGCCGATCGTGTGAAAATGGTGATAGTTTACGAGCCCGATTTTGCCAAAAAACTTGATAAAGACGGCACCGCTCACGTTCAGCTTATTGCCGATGCATCGGAATCTAACACTGCACGGTTGCTCACAACATATTGCGAAGGGATTTTTACCAATTATCAAATGGAAATAAACCGTCAGAGTGGGGCACTTAACAAAATGATACTGCCACAAGTAAGAATGCTTTATAACGAAAATTTAGACGGAGTTTATATGTCGGTGCCCGGCATTATGGCAATGATACTTATGCTTATTTCGGCAATGATGACATCGGTATCGATAGCCCGCGAAAAAGAATACGGTTCAATGGAAGTGTTGCTTATTTCGCCACTTAAACCTGTTCAAATAATTATCGGCAAAGTAACACCTTATGTTTTGCTTTCGTTGGTAAATGCAATTACAATCATAGCCCTCGGCTATTTTGTTTTCGGTGTCCCGATAAAAGGGAGTATGCTGTTGTTAATGTTTATCAGTCTTGTTTTTATCATTCTTGCCTTGTCGTTGGGAATATTAATATCCACAATATCCGACAGTCAGATGTCGGCAATGTTTATGTCGCTTTTTGCTTTGATGTTACCCACAATTTTACTTTCGGGATTTATTTTTCCCATAGAAAATATGCCTGTGGCTTTGCAATGGTTTAGTGCTATTATGCCTCCGCGTTGGTTTATTGTAATTATTAAAGATATTATGCTTAAAGGAGTGGGCGTTGCATACTTTTGGAAGGAATTACTTATACTGTTTGCATTTATAGTGTTTTTTATAGGTATGAGTGTTAAAAAATTTAAAATAAGATTAGAGTAATATGAGAACATTGTTATATCTTTTACAAAAGGAATTTTTACAAATATTTCGCAATAAGATGATGTTGCCGTTGATATTTGTATATCCCATTATTCAGTTGCTTATTTTGGTAAATACGGCATCAATGGATATGAAAAATATTCGCATTACTGTTATCGACAACGATATTTCGTCGGTATCGCGAATGATTGTGCAAAAACTTGAAGCATCGCCGTTTTTTATAGTTCAACCTTCGGTAACAAACAGAGAGGACGCATACAGTCGTTTGAAACACGACCAAACCGATGTGTTGATGGTTATTAAGCAAAACACCGAAAAAAATATAGAAAACGAAAATTCGGCTTATGTTCAGGTTATACCAAATGCCATAAATTCGCAAAAAGGACAACTGTCGTATGTGTATATCAGCAGAGTGCTGGCTGAGGTTTCGCAGTGGTTGCAAGTAAAAAAAGCCGACTTTACATCAATGAAGCAGATAAAAGTATCTTCGCTATATTGGTTCAATCCCGAACTTAAAGATGTATTTTATATGTTGCCCGGGATATTGGTAATTTTGGTTACTATCATAGGAATGTTTTTGTCGGCAATGAATCTTGTTCGCGAAAAAGAGATGGGAACCACCGAGCAAATAAATGTTACGCCCATACACAAAATGCAGTTTATAGCGGGCAAATTAATTCCTTTTTGGATAATCGGAATGTTTGATTTGGCTTTTGGTCTGTTTATAGGTAAGTTGGCATATCAAATACCCATAAATGGCAGCTTATTTGTGTTGTTTTCCTTTGCGGGAATTTATCTTATTGCAGTATTGGGGCTTGGGTTGCTTGTATCAACATTTGCCGATACTCAACAACAAGTAATGTTTATCAATTTCTTTTTTGTGCTTGTATTTACACTTATGAGCGGAGTTTTTACTTCGGTAGAAAATATGCCGCTTTGGGGGCAATATTTTGATTTACTCAATCCGCTTTACTATTTTATGAATGTTACGCGAATGGTTTTGCTTAAAGGAGCAGGCTTTCACGACTTAATATTTGAGTTTTTATCAATGGCAATTTATGCTGCTATTGCTGTGCCTTTGGCTGTTTTTAATTATAAAAAAACAAGTTAGCCGATACTATACATGGAGAGTAACTATTAAGAGGGAAACTTCAAGTTTCCCTCTTAATAAAAAGTCAAGGTTTCGCTATATTTGCAAAATTATAAAAAAACTAAGATATTTATATTTAGTAAATTAATAAAGCGAAACCTTAGCTCTATTTTTGATATAAATACTTTTTTGTCAGTATCTTAATAAAAAAAGAGAACATAAAAATGCTCTCTTTCACTTAATATCTTTAAAAAATTTTACACTACTCAATTTGTAAAAGCATATATTATGCTTTCACAAAATTTTTTTATAAAAGTATCAATTAATATTCGTCTTCATTAAAGAAAAAATCATCTTTACTCGGATAATCCGGCCAAATATCATAAATATTTTCGTAAATGTCACCTTCATCTTCTATTTCTTGAAGATTTTCAATTACTTCCATAGGTGCTCCCGAGCGAATTGCATAATCAATCAACTCTTCCTTAGTAGCCGGCCAAGGTGCATCTTCCAGTTTTGAAGCTAATTCCAGTGTCCAATACATATCTGTAAATTTTAAAATATTCTTAAATTATAGTTCCTTTTAAAAATTTTGCAATTATATATAAAAAATTTGAATTATAAACGAGGATTCCATGGAATTTCGTCAAAATTTAATTCTTTTAATATTTTTCTTGCCAAAACAAAGAAATAATCGGACAAACGGTTAAGATATTTTACAGCATATTCGGCATTTCCTTCTGTTTCATTTACTTGTATTGCAAGTCGTTCTGATCGACGGCAAACTGTTCGTGCAATATGACAATAAGATGCCGTAATATGTCCGCCGGGTAACACAAAACTTTTGAGTGGAGGCAGTTCTTCTTGCATTTTATCTATTTCATTTTCCAAAAATTTAATATCATCTTCGGTTATTTTTGGCAAATCAAATTTACAATCAGTGCAATCGGCAGCCAAAATAGTAGCACACACCATAAGTCTGTCTTGAATTGCCATCAGCACATCTTTATGATAATTGTTTTCTACCGTATCATATAGTAATCCTGTATGTGCCATAAGCTCGTCAACGGTTCCGTATGCTTCTATTCTTATATGATATTTGGGAACTCTGTTGCCGCTTATAAGAGCAGTGGTTCCTTTATCGCCGGTTTTTGTATATACCTTCATAAATAAATTATTGATTATTTTATTAAAAAATTCTGTTTATAAAGTTCTTTTTTAAAAAATACTATCCCAAAGAAAAACATATCAATGGTGACGGTTACATTTTTATCCGATTTTATCTCTTCCCACGCTTTTTCCATTTCGTCGGACAGATGAATGTCATCAAAAACAAAAATTGTATCGTTATGTTTAAAATTTAAACACTGTTTATAATACTGTAACGTAGATTTGTAATTATGGTTACCGTCAAAAAACACAAAATCAACTTTTTTTAGTTTTTTTAATGCCAAAGGCAGTGTATCGCTAAATTCCCCTGTAATAAGCTCAATGTTATCAATATTTAAAATTTTAAAAACATTTTTAGCTATGTTACTTATTTCGGGGCAACCTTCAAGAGTGGCAACCTTGGCACTGTTTCCCGCAAGGGCAAAATAACTTGCGGTAATTCCCAGCGATGTGCCTATTTCAAGAATGTTTTCGGCTTTCATACTTTCAATTAGCGACAGTAAAAGCCAAATTTGTTTTTTTGGTTTCAACGAATATTTAGCAATATCGCAAATTCGTTTTGTGGGATTGGGCAACTTTTTACTTCCCGTTCCAAAATCGGTGACAGTTATTGTATTTTTGTTATGTAGTAATTTTTTTCTCTCTTTTTCAATATCTTTGTATCGTTTATCTATGTATTTTTTATTAAACGCGGTGGTAACCAAGCTGAAAACAAAAGGCGAGTGAATACCGAATCCCTTTCGTCCGTAGGCATTAAAATAGTGATGTATATATTTTTTTGTTATATTTAAAAAATGCATTGTTCAGATATTTTTAACTAATAAAAACAAATAAAATGATAGTTACAATAAAAAAAACGATAGATTACCTGTTTACATATAAATTATCATTGTTGCTATTGACACTTGTGGCACAAATTGTAGTGCCTGTATTTTTTGAAAATCCCCATATTTCCAGATTGATGCAGTATATTACAATAACAATGATGATAATAGTCAGTATATTAATATTCGGACGAGGGAAAAAGAAAATTTTTCATTACTATTTGAGTTTTATTGTTCTTGTTTTGTTGTTACATTGGCTTCAATACTTTTTCAAAGGAGATATGATATTTCGTGTTCCGCGACTAATTATTGTGGGTAGTTTGTATGTTATATTATTTGTAAATATTGTTATAAAATTTTCGCACGGAAAAGATGTTGACATAGATAATATTTTTGGAGCAATTGCAGGGTTTGTGTTGTTGGGAATGATTAGCACTTTTGTAACAATATTGATAGATATTTATTATCCCGGTTCTTTTTCTTTTCATTCGGCAAACCCGACATTTCAAGAATATATGTATTTTACTTTTGTAACTTTTACCACATTGGGATACGGTGATGTTTCGCCTGTTACTGTTCAAGGTGAAATGCATTCAATTATTGTTGCTCTGATGGGGCAATTGTATTTAACCGTAACAATCGGGCTTATTATCGGCAGATTTTTAGGAAGTAGAAATCAAGAATAAATATTCAACAGACATAAATCAATTAATTAAGTTTGGACAAGTATCAAAAAATATTGACTAAATATTGGGGATATTCCAATTTTCGTCCTTTGCAGCACGATATTATAACTTCGGTAGGTGAAGGAAAAGACACTCTTGCTCTGATGCCTACGGGAGGAGGAAAGTCTATCACTTTTCAAGTGTCGGCTCTTGCCAAAGAGGGTATTTGTATTGTTGTAACTCCGCTTATTGCTTTAATGAAAGACCAAGTTGAGAATCTTAAAGCAAAAAAAATTAAAGCAGTTGCAATTTATTCGGGAATGACCAAGCACGAGATTGATATAGCTCTTGATAATTGTGTAAACGACCCGAATCTTAAATTTTTATATTGTTCACCCGAACGTTTGGGCACAGAATTATTCAGAGTGCGAGTTCAGTCTATGAATGTAAATTTAATAGCTGTTGATGAAGCTCATTGTATTTCGCAGTGGGGATACGATTTTCGTCCTTCGTATCTTAAAATTGCCGAAATACGCGAACTACTGCCCGATGTACCTGTGTTGGCGGTAACAGCAACAGCTACTCCCGAAGTGGTTGACGATATTCAGGATAAGTTAAAGTTTAAAGAAAAAAATGTTTTTAAAAAATCGTTTGAACGGAAAAACCTTGTCTATTTGGTTCGTGAAGTTGAGGATAAACAAAAATATTTGCTTAAAATAATTAATTCGATAAAAGGTTCGGGAGTGGTTTATGTGCGTAGCAGAGCAAGAACAAAAGATACGGCTTTGTTTTTAAAACAAAACGGTATTACTGCTGATTATTATCATGCGGGACTTACAACAGCCGAACGCGATTTTAAACAGAGTGCGTGGAAAATCGGGAAAACAAGGGTAATGGTTGCCACCAATGCTTTTGGAATGGGTATCGATAAAGCCGATGTGCGTTTTGTTGTTCATATTGATTTACCCGATAATCTTGAAGCGTATTTTCAAGAAGCAGGTAGGGCAGGGCGAGACGGCAAACAGGCTTTTGCTGTTTTGTTGTATCATCCGTCCGACGGCGATAAATTAGAAAACAGAGTTAAAGCTACATTTCCGCCTGTTGACGATATTAAGAGAGTTTACGAAGCATTGGGTAATTTTTTTCAACTGCCTGAGGGCGGAGGTAAAGGAATGTCGTTTGATTTTGATATGGCTAAATTTGTTAAATCATATAAATTCAGCATTACTCAGGCTTATTACAGTTTGCAACTATTGCAACACAGCGGATATATTGAGCTGAGCGAAGAAGTTGACAATCCTTCGCGTATAATTTTTCTTGTTGAACGCGATGATTTGTATAAATATCAGGTGGCAAACATATCCGAAGACAGTTTTATAAAATTATTGTTGCGAACTTACACAGGACTGTTTACCGAATATGTAAAAATCAGTGAGGAAGATTTGGCACGAAAGGCAAACATTAAATTAAGTGTGGTAACAGGTTTTTTGATAAAACTCAGTCGCGATAAAATAATAAAATACATTCCGCGTAAAAAGGTACCGCAAATTTACTACGGTGAAGAACGTCTTGATACAAAATCGTTGTTGTTTGAAAATCAAGATTACAGTATTAGAAAGCAACAATACGAAAAAAGAATAAAAGCGGTTATTGAATATGCCACACACAATAAATGTCGCAGTCAGCAGTTGCTTGGCTATTTTGGCGACAACAAAGCCACGCGTTGCGGTATGTGCGATGTCTGCACAAAGCGTAACAGCTTGGGTTTGAGTAAATATGAGTTCGATGTTGTTCTTGAAGAGGTAAAGGAAAAATTAAAAAACGAACCTCTCTCGCTTGAAAATCTTGTTGACGGTATAAAACAAAACAGCGATAAAGTAATAAAGGTTATTCGCTGGCTACTCGATAACGAGAAAATAGTAAAAACCGATAATGAATTATTACGGTGGAAAAGTTGATTTTAGTTATTAAATGCAGAAAACTTGTCCGCCTTTGGAGGATGCAATAATAGGTTGAGCGTAGCGAAACAAACTTAATTCTCTATCTTCTTAATTTACTGAATGCCTTAATGTTTAAATAATTGTATTGAGCGAAGCGAAACAACTTATATGTTCTTCTATGTCTTATCTGGTTCAAAAAAACATAATGTTAAAACACTTCTTAACTATCTTATAATCAAATATTGCTGATTAATAAAACTATCGCCGTAAAACAAATTTTTATCTGAAATTTTAATCGGATACGAAATAAATTTACCCTTAAACACTGCTTTGTAAATTATCTCAACCTGTATTGTTTCGTATGGTTTAAAACTGTAATCAAAACTTAAAACATTATCTAAATTATTGACATCAACATTGTTAAGTGTATTTATTTTTATAGGTTTTATTCCTGCCGGCATAGGTATTTTAACGGTTAAATCTCTATGTTCCGCTTTTTTTGTATTTTTTATAATAATGGTTTGCTTAAAAATTGAATCATACATTATTTTTTTCACATCCAGCGGAGAATTATCAATGTTAAAATACCTGATAAAAACATTTACATTTTTATAATTATTCTTGATTTTTTGCGGATAACCCGTATTTGTAAGGCATAAATAAACAGTATCTTCACTTTTGTTTTTCAGGTCGATATGTTTGGGCAGGGTAAATTCAAGCGGGATATCTAAATACTCAATAAAACCGTTGTTGTTTATCAAATAATTTTTACCGTGATTTATTTGATAACTTATCGAAATATCTTTTTTATCCGAAAAACTGTTTCTTAGAATAGAGTTTAAAGCAATAACAACACATCGCGACGATATTGTTTTGTGTTTTATCAGTTTATTTAATCTCAGCAACAGATTTTCTCGTAATTCTGTTTTGTTTAATGCGGTTGCAATATCGAGCAGAATAGCACAATTTACTGTGTTTATGCTGTTTATTGTAATTTGCAAACTGTCAAAATTAAGTAGTTTCTCAGCCTTGCTGTATTTGCCGAGTTCAATATACGAAGCTGCCAAAAACAGTTTATTGGTTAAATTATCGGGAAGCGATAGAGCAATATCATTAAGTTTATCCGCTGTAATAATGCCCGATTTAGCAAGAGTATATATCACTGAAGCCTTATTGTTGTTTACAAATTGGGGTGAAAAACGCATTTTCCTAAATTCGCGGTATTGGTAGCGTTTCCAACGGTTGATTACACCTTTGTTAACTTTATATTTTTGTTTTGCGGCTTCCAACAGAAAATTTCCCGCATAACTTGTTATATGATTATCGGGCTTGGTTTCCGAAATATTGTTAGCAAAACCGCCCGACAAGGTTTGATATTTTATAACATCAAGCAATACGCTGTTTATTTTTAAAGTAAGTTTGTTGTTAATATCCTTATTGTCAGTAAGTTTATTTATGTAAATAAGCGGAAATGTTTTATTAATAATATCTTCAAGATTACCGGAATTTGCATCCGGTAACGATAAAATTAAATTATTTATCGGAGGTATTTTTTCGGTTGATATTTGAATTTGGGCACTGTTTGTTCCTTTTATTCCCTGCGGAATAATAGTTTGCTGCCACATATCGCCGACAGGCAAATATGCCGATAATACCTGCGAAGTATAAAACGGATTTTTATTAATTTTAAAACTGATTGTTTTTGCGATATTGGCTTTCGCCGATGCTGCCGATACTGTCAAGCATCCCTTGCCCGATGTTGTTTTTGCCGTAAGCGAAATTTCAAACTTTGCCGAATCATTACCTTGTATTATTATTTGCTTTTCGGGTAAACTTAAAAACTCAATATTCTTAAAATTGCCGAAAGTAACGGTAAAAGTATCTTTATAAATGGTGTTGTTGAAAATCTTTACCGGCACCACAATATTGTCACCGGCATTGATATACGCGGGATACGACATTTTTATAAAAACAGGAGCATTAATATCGGCTTTTTTGTTTATCTCAATCACCTTACTTGTTTTTTTGAATATTCCCGTAATTTTTAAAATTACTTTCCCTTGGTATTCGGGAACATCAATAAATACAGTATGTTTACTGTGTTTTTTTACTGTAAAAATGCCATAGAATCGCAAATTGTTTTCGCATCTGAAAAAAATATTGTCATAGGTTTTTGTAAAGTGATTTTTACTTTCGTAAAAAGTTGATTTCCATGTAGAAATATCGTTTTGCTGTTTCTTTAAAAAAAAATCGGAGGCAGAAATTATGTTTTTATCATACTCTGTTTCGGGTAAAATATTTACAAAAAAAGTAAATACTTCGTCATTGTTATTGGTAACGGTAAGCGGTATTTTATCGTTTGGTTTCCAATCGTAAGAAACATCAACAATTACAGAGGCACTATTGTTGGCGGATATGGTTACGGGTAAATATTTTACGGCTTTTTCGTTAGAGGTGTTGTCGGGCAATATTGATACATAAACGCCCGAAAGCATATTTTTTTTTATATTGAATTTAAAATTCAGCGGCTTTTTTGTTATGCTGATACGTCTGTTTTTAA